>ENA-UERQ01000047-UERQ01000047.1-human-gut-metagenome-genome-assembly--contig:-NODE-47-length-108262-cov-20.142524_pt1 | contig 108262 bp, 113 predicted proteins | sample MGYA00242986_ERZ507987 | MGnify/ENA primary metagenome ERZ507987 (study PRJEB26167, sample SAMN06115429) | human gut metagenome | host: Homo sapiens | place: China:Chongqing | collected 2015-04-15...
TAGATGTATTTTATTACAACGAAAAGAATGTTGGAAGTGTGCTTTTCAGCACACCCCAACATTCAGTATAGAACCTTATCTTATTTCTTTTTCTTCCCCAGATAAGCCGCCTTCACAGACTCATCTGCCAGCAGCTCCCTGCCGGTGCCTGACAGGGAAATCCGGCCTGTTTCCAGCACATAACCCTGGTCAGCAATACGCAGGGCCATGTTGGCGTTCTGCTCAATCAGAAGAATGGTCACGCCCTGTTTGTTGATTTCCTTTATGATGTTGAATATATCCTGGACAATGAGAGGGGCCAGGCCAAGGGACGGCTCATCCATCATCATCAGCTTTGGATGGCTCATAAGGGCCCTGGCCACGGCCAGCATCTGCTGCTCCCCTCCTGACAGAGTGCCGGCTAACTGCCAGCTGCGCTCCTTTAACCTGGGGAACAGGCTGTAGACCCATTCTATATCCTGGTCCAGGGAATCGGTTCTCAAATAGGCTCCGATTTTTATGTTCTCGATAACGGTCATGTCCGGGAACACCCGCCTGCCCTCAGGGACAAGGGTGATGCCCTTTGACACAATATCAGGGGTATCCATGCCTAACAGCTCTGTACCGTCAAACTGGATGGAGCCTGCCGAGGCTTTTACAAGTCCTGCGATGGCCCGCAGGGTGGTGCTTTTGCCTGCTCCATTGGCGCCTATGAGGGTGACAATGGATTTCTCCGGTACCTCAAAGCTGATTCCCTTTACAGCCTCGATACCGCCGTAATTTACTCTTAAATCATTAATCTTCAGCATCTTCACTCACCCCCAGATATGCTTCTATTACTTTTGGATTGTTCTGGACCTGGTCGGGCGTGCCGTGGGCTATGAGCTTGCCGAAATCCAGCACGTAAATGCGGTCTGATATCTGCATGACCAAATCCATGTGGTGCTCTATCATGAAGATGGTCAGGTGGTAATCGTCCCTGATTTTGTGGATAAAATCAGTCAGGTCCTGGGTTTCCTGTGGATTCATGCCGGCCGCCGGTTCATCCAGAAGGAGCAGGCTGGGACTGGTGGCCAGGGCTCTGGCAATCTCCAGACGGCGCTGGAGTCCGTAGGGCAGGGAGGAGGCGATTTCGTCCTTTAAATGGGCCAGTCCCTGCATTTCCAGAAGCTCCATGGACTCTTCCCGCATGCGTTTTTCCTCAGCATGGTTGAGGCGCAGTGTGGCTGAAAACACATTCTGCTTTGCCCGCATATGTTTGGCAATCAGGACGTTTTCAAAGACAGTCAGGGCGCCGAAGAGACGGATGTTCTGGAAGGTCCTGGCAATGCCCAGCTTGGTAACCTGGTCCGGTGTCTTGCGTACGGGAGTCAGGTCCGTGGGGGTTATATCGCCCTCATAGAGGCGCCGCATTTTGCCCTGGGGCGTATCGGCCAGTATGACCTCACCGTTAAAGGATACGGAACCAAAGGTGGGCTGGTAAATACCTGTGACACAGTTGAAAGCAGTGGTTTTGCCTGCCCCGTTGGGCCCGATGAGGGCCACGATTTCGTGTTCATTTACATCCAGGGTCAGTCCGTTCACTGCCACGACGCCGCCGAACTGCATGGTGATGCTCTCCATATGCAGTACATTTTTTACGCTGTTTTCCATGTTGTTCATCAGTGGATGCCTCCCTTCTTGGCGGAAGAGGGCTTTTTCCTGCCTCTCTTAAACTTGCCGGGAATGCCCCGTATGAGCCGGAACAGTCCGTCCCAGGAGAATTCGTGGTTTCCCATGATACCGCGGCTGTAGAAGAGCACAACCGCCATCAAAAGGATGGAGAAAATGACCATACGGAATCCGGAGCGGAACAGGGGAACACTTACCCCGGCAATGGTCAGTGGATCGTCGAAGAAGCGCAGCAGCTCCCTGCCTGCGGTGACCAGGAATGCGCCTGCCACGCTGCCTGTAACGCTGCCGATGCCGCCTAAGACCACAATCAGCAGGATATCATATGTAAGGGCTACCTGGAAGGTTTTGGAGTCAATGGATCGCATAAACATGGCCAGCATTCCGCCTCCCACTCCTGTGAAGAAGGAGGAAATCACAAAGGAAAGCTCCTTGTAATGAAAGAGGTTGATTCCCATGGACTGGGCAGCTACCTCGTCCTCCCGGATGGATTTAAATGCCCTGCCGTAGGAGGAGTTAATGAGAAGCACCATCAGGGCAATACACAGGGCGGCCAGGCCGAATACCGCAAAGATATTGGGAAAGCCCGGTATACTCTTAAGACCGTAGGAACCGTTGGTAATGGTGTCAAACATGGGGGCTGCAATGAACGCCCGGATAATTTCCGAAAAGCCAAGGGTTGCGATGGCAAGATAATCGCTCTTTAAGCGCAGTACCGGGATTCCGATAAGGGCAGCCATGGCTGCTGCCGCCAGTCCGCCAAGGAGCAGGGCCACGGGGATGGGCAGCTGGATATTGGCAATGACCGGTGATATGCCGCTTACATAGTATACGCTGGCCCTGGATCCCACCGGGATGGTAAAGATGGCAACCACGTAGGCGCCGATGGCCATAAATCCTGCCTGGCCCAGGGAGAACAGGCCCGTAAAGCCGGTCAGCAGGTTCATGGAAACAGCCACCACCGCATAGATGGCGCTTCTCTCCAGAATGGATATCTGGTAGCTGTATTCGGCAGTGTCAGACTGCAGGAATGCAAGGAAACCGATGATTATTACCAGGGCAATGAGGGTATATAGTTTGTTCTTGTTCTTTGTCATATTCTTCATGTCCGCCACCTCACACTTTATCGGTCGTCTTCTCACCAAAGAGTCCTGTGGGACGGATGAGAAGCATGACAATCAACAGGATAAACGTAAATGCATCGCTGAAGGTAGACTGTCCCATGGCCACCAGGGCTGTCTCTCCAAGCCCCAGGATAAAGCCTCCGATGACAGCTCCGGGAATGCTGCCGATTCCTCCGAACACGGCAGCCACAAAGCATTTTAAGCCCGGAAGGGCGCCGGAGAAGGGGAATACGGTCATACGGTCCGTAAAATATAAAATGGATCCGATACCGGCCAGCAGGGACCCCACTGCGAAGGTAAAGGTGATGGTCTTATTGATTTTAATGCCCATAAGGGAGGCTGTCTCGTAATCCTTGGAAACCGCCCTCATGGCCATGCCTATTTTGGTGTGGTTAATCAGCAGAATGAGAAGATAGACCAGCACCAGGGTCAGGACAGGGGTCAGGAAGGTGACAAAGGAGGCGGACAGTCCGCCTATCCGGAAGATTTTCTTTAAGAAAGGAATCTCCGGATACCCTTTGGGCAGGGCGGTAAAAAGGTAGGTGGCCAGATTCTGCAAAAGGTAGGAAACGCCGATGGCTGAAATCATAACAGACATTCTGGGTGCGGATCGCAAGGGGCGGTAGGCCACCCGCTCTATGGTGACGCCCAGAAGAATGGTCACAATCAGGGTGACGGGAATGGCAATGAACCATGGCAGGCTTGCCATTGCAAAAATCATAAAGTATCCGGCCATCATGAAGATATCGCCGTGAGCGAAATTGATGAGGCGGAGGATGCCGTAGACCAGGGTATAGCCTATGGCAATGAGCGCATAGGCCCCGCCAAGGGAGATGCCGGTCAGGCATTGCTGAAGAAATGTTGTTAAACTCATATGAGTCTGCCTCCTGTGTTTTTATAGTAAGGTCCGTATCCAGAAATCCGTTAAAACATGCAACCAGCCCTGGAACGTCCAAGGCTGGTTAAGACTGAAGGCAGCAGCGTTTGCCGCCTGCAGCCCTGTATCCATATGTAATTCGCCAGATGCCCTATTCCACAGTAGTGGTGGTCAGGAACTGGAACCTGCCGTCCTTGATGGTCTTGATGAACGCGATATCTTTGTTGGCATCGCCGGTCTCATTAAATGTGATGTTTCCTGTTACGCCGTCAATCTCTACATTCTTAAGGGCGTCGCGGATGGCGGTGGTATCGGTGGATCCTGCGTCCTCTATGGCCTTGATGGCAGCCAGGTAGGAATCGTAACCCAGGGCGGAGACAGCCGGGATAATGTCTTCCTGCTTTTCCTTTACCAGATATTCCTTGAAGCCCTTGATGAAGGCCGCAGCCTCGTCGTTAGCCGGTTCCGCCTCGTCAAAGAAGGTGGAGATTACGACTCCTTCAGAGTCGGCGCCCGCGTTCTCGATGATGGTGGAGTTCTCCCATGTATCGCCGGCAGCAATGGTAGCCGTGATTCCCAGCTCCCTGGCCTGCTTGATGATTAACGGGGCAGTGGTGATGGAGGACGGAGCAAAGATGATGTCGGGGTCAGCCGCCTTTATGTTGGTCAGGATGGCCTTGAAATCAGTCTGGTTTGTCTGGAACTGTTCCTCGCTGACAATGTTGCCGCCCAATTTTGCAAAGGCTTCCTTAAAATAGGATCCAAGACCAGAGGAATAGTCATCGCCCAGCTGGGTAATCACGGCAGCGCTCTTTGCACCGTTCTGGAATGCGTAATTCGCCATGACCGTGCCCTGGAAGGGGTCGATGAAGCATACACGGAAATAATAATCATTTCCCTCGGTTACCTGTGGGTTGGTACAGGAACAGCCGATGGCCGGAATCTTGGCGTCTGCGAAGATCTGTCCGGCTGCAATGGACACGCCGGAGCCGTAGCTTCCCAGCACCACGCTGACCTTTTCGCTTACCAGCTTCTGGGCCGCGTTCACAGCCTCGGTCTTATCGGATTTGTTATCTACCTCCACCAGTTTGACAGCATATTCTTCGCCGCCTATGTTGACGGTGGGGTGCATCTCGTTGGCATAGCGGATACCCAGTACTTCCTGATAGCCTCCGCCTCCGTTCTCACCGGTGGTCGGCTCGAACACGCCGATTTTGATGACTTTTTCGTCTGATTTCTTGCTGCCGCACCCTGCCAGGGCACTGGCTGCCAGGCATGCCGCCATGGTCACTGCTGCTACTTTTCTGATTCTCATAATACATTCCTCCTGTTTCATTGAATTTATCCCGGACCAGTTTGTTTTGCGTGTTCACCTCACAAAGACAACTGTCCTCAATAGGAAAACAATGAGTATATTATAACAGAAATCAGAAAAAATTCAAGAAAATTCAGGAAATACTTTATATTTTAGTGCCAGGATTCCGTTTTGGCAGCTGTTGGAAGTGATTTTTGTAGGCCCTGAGAAAGGTGGAGTAATGGCTGAAGCCGGAACGGAAGCAGGCGTCCGTGGCATTTACCCCCTCACCCAGCAGGTCCCTGGCATAAATCAGGCGCTTTTCGGTGATGTAATTTCCTATGGTACATCCTGTTTCTTCTTTGAAAATACGCATCATATGGTACGGGCTGATGCAGCTTAAGGAGGACAGTGTCCCGATGCTCAGGTCCTCGTCCAGATGTTCATTTATATAGGATATAAGGCCGGAGACCCGGTAGTTTAAGACACCCGTGGGAAGGTACTGGGCCTTGTCATCCATGGAGGCCCTGTTCAGCTCCACCAGAAATTCCAGGCATAAAAGGCGGCTCATGAGGGGACCGGCAAACTCTTCCTGCTGCCAGTTCTGGGAGCGTTCCAGCTGCTTTAAAAGGGAGAGCATGTTCGCCCGGACCTCCTTCTTCAGCCTGAGAACATTAGAATGACGGTAGGCTGCCGTGGCAAAACACCGGTCCAGGGAATCTTCGTTTTCTCTGTGCCGGTCCAGAAAATCCTGGGACAGGTAAAGGATCTGCCGCTCATAGGGCTGCCCCGAGTCCACCTCGGGCCGGTGGATCTGCCCCCGCCCCACCAGCACAATATCAAAGGGGTGAAGGGAATAGGAGCGTCCTTCTATGACATAGTTGACCTTTCCCTCCAGCAGCACCATGATTTTCAGGAAATCGTGATAGTGGAATTCATAGCAGGGACTTACCTTATCTTTTAAATGGAACAGCCGGAAGTCCTCTTTCAGGAATCCCTGGCGCTCAAACGCAGGGGCGTCATCTGTGATGGGCATGGAACCGTTACCTCCTTTTTGCATGCCGTGTCTCCGTGTGATGGAAACATTGTTTGTGGGGATATTTTAAGTATAAAATAAATACAGCATTATTTGCAATATAAAATAGCAATATATCTATATTATTATCAAAAAATGCTTGATAAAATAATGGTAAAGTTAACAGCCGGCGGAGTGAGTAGGAGCCGGCAATGAGTACCGCTAAAACAGACCGCAGACAGGGAGGATATCTATATGAGGATTGTAGTGGAAAAATATCATGGACTGGGAAATGATTATCTGGTATACGACCCCAATAAAAACAAACTGAAGCTGACCCCTTCCAATGTACAGCTTATGTGCAACCGCAATTTCGGGGTGGGTGCCGACGGGATTCTGGAGGGACCTGTTCTGGACGGTGAGCAGATTTCCATGGTGGTATGGAATCCGGACGGCAGTGTGGCGCAAAAGAGCGGAAACGGGGTCCGGATTTTTGCCAAATATTTAAAGGACGCAGGGTATGTACAGAAAAAAGATTTTACCATTTCCTCCCAGGGCGGCGAGGCGTCCATCCATTATCTGAACGAGGAGGGCACCCGGTTAAAGGCATCCATGGGAAAGGTATCCTTCTGGAGCGACGATGTGCCGGTGGAGGGACCCCGCAGGGAAATCATCAACGAGACCATGGTGTTTGGCCGGATTCCCTATCCTGTTACCTGCCTGTCCATCGGCAATCCCCACTGCGTTATCCTTATGGATGAGATTTCAAAGGATTTGGTGTGCAGGATTGGAAGGTATTCTGAGAGCGCCAGGCAGTTCCCGGAGAAAATCAACACACAAATCATGAAGGTACTGGACCGGACCCATATCCAGACCGAAGTGTACGAACGGGGAGCGGGCTACACACTGGCTTCCGGCAGCGGCTGCTGTGCGGCTGCGGCTGCGGCCTACCGTCTGGGGCTTACGGATCCCAAGATGTTTGTGCAGATGCCGGGAGGCACCCTGGAGCTGGAGATTGACGGGGAAGGTGTGGTCCACATGACCGGAGATGTGGGATATGTGGGTGCCGTCAAACTGGGAAGCCATTTCACAGAACAGCTTCGCGCGTTAAAGTGATATCAAAAAAATAGAGGAAATTCATTGACAAATGAAATATCTGCTGATATATTTTTTATAACAAAAAGCAGGGGTAAGGGAAGGATGACGAGGGCGTCTTAAGGGGGCTCTGTCCCTGCCCGGTGGATTTTAAGGAGGCGGGAGCATGGTAATAGGTTCCCGCCTCTGCGTGTTTGTGGGTATCACAGTTTGCAAGAGAGGGAGATTATTATGAGCAAATACAGTAAAGAGGACATCATGCGTATGGTGGAAGAGGAGGATGTGGAGTTTATCCGCCTCCAGTTTACGGATATCTTCGGAATGCTTAAGAATGTGGCCATCACCGCCAGCCAGCTTGAAAAGGCGTTGGATAACCGCTGCATGTTCGACGGATCTGCCATTGAAGGGTTTGTGAGGATTGACGAGTCGGATATGTACCTGTATCCGGATTTGGATACCTTTGAGGTCTTTCCGTGGAGGCCCCAGCAGGGCAAGGTGGCCAGGTTTATCTGCGACGTGTATAACCCGGACGGGACCCCGTTTTCCGGCGATCCGAGGTATGTGCTCAAACGGGCTGTCAAGCGGGCGCAGGACATGGGATATGTGCTCAATGTGGGTCCGGAATGTGAATTCTTTCTCTTTCACACGGACGAGGAGGGAAGGCCCACTACCAGCACACATGAGATGGCGGGATATTTTGACGTGTCTCCCATTGACCTGGCGGAAAATGTCCGCAGGGATATTGTGCTGAACCTGGAGGAGATGGGATTTCAGGTGGAGGCCAGCCATCATGAGATTGCGCCGGCCCAGCATGAGATTGATTTCCAGTACACGGACGCGCTTCGGGCTGCGGACAATATCATGACCTTTAAGATGGCGGCAAAGACCATAGCAAAGCGCCACGGACTCCATGCCACCTTTATGCCGAAGCCCAGAGAGGGTATGAACGGATCCGGCATGCATATCAATATGTCGCTGTCAGACAAGGAGGGCAGGAACCTGTTTGCGGATGACCAGGATGCTTTGAGGCTGAGCAGGGACGCCTATTATTTCATGGCCGGCATTCTTAAGCACATGAAGGCCATGACCATCCTGACAAATCCGCTTGTGAATTCCTATAAACGGCTGATTCCGGGATTCGATGCGCCCATTTATATTGCCTGGTCACCTACCTCCAACCGCAGTTCCCTGATTCGTATACCATCCCCCAGAGGGGAGAGTACGCGCATTGAACTGCGGTGCCCGGATTCTGCCATGAATCCGTATCTGGCCCTGGCGGCCTGCCTGTCGGCGGGACTGGACGGAATTGAAAAGAAAACCGGACTTCCTGCATGTGTGGAGGGAAATATGTTCACCATGGAGCCGGAGGAACTGAGGGAACGCAACGTGGAGCGGATTCCCGAAACCCTTGGGGACGCCATCGAGGCATACAGCGGGGATGTTTTTATGAAGGAGGTGCTGGGAGAGCACATTTACACCAAATATCTGGAGGCCAAGGAGCAGGAATGGAGGGATTTCCGGGCTCAGGTAACGGATTGGGAAGTGAGCCAGTATCTGTATAAATACTGATGGCGCCGGCAGTTGTGAATAAGGTTTTACCTGGAGGTGGGACATGTGACTAACATCATCGTAGCGTTTTCCAAGCCGGAGGACGGGAAGAATATAAAGAGCATATTGGTCCGAAACGGTTTCCAGGTAGTGGCAGTCTGCACCTCAGGCGGTCAGGCCCTGTCGGCTGCGGACTGTCTGAACGGGGGAATCGTGGTGAGCGGTTACCGGTTTGAGGATATGATGTACGACGAGCTGCGCCAGTGCCTGCCGGGAGATTTTGACATGCTTCTGATTTCATCGCCTGCCAGGTGGGGCGGACAGTGCCCGGACAGGGTTATCTGCCTGCCCATGCCCCTTAAGGTCCACGACCTCTTAAATACCCTGGAGATGATGGTGCAGGCCCAGGAGAGGATCCGCAGAAGGAGAAGAAGCAGGCCAAAGGAGCGCAGCAGGGAGGAGCAGGATATCATAACAGAGGCAAAGACGCTGCTGATGGAACGGAACAATATGACGGAGTCGGAAGCCCACAGATATATACAGAAATGCAGCATGGACAGCGGCACCAATCTGGTGGAGACAGCACAGATGGTAATCAGCCTCATCCATGTGTGACGGGGACGGATAAGGGAAAGAATGATTAGAATGCCGGTAATACGGCAGGATGGAGACGGATATGGAATTTACAAAAATGCAGGGAACAGGTAATGATTATGTGTATGTGGACTGTTTTAAGGAGACGGTGAGGGATCCGGCAAAGACAGCCATCTATGTGAGCGACCGCCATTTCGGCATCGGGTCCGACGGATTGATTCTCATATGCCCCTCCCGGACAGCGGACTGCAGAATGGAGATGTACAACGCGGACGGGTCCCAGGGAATCATGTGCGGCAACGGTGTGCGCTGCGTGGGTAAATACGTTTACGACCATGGTCTGGTGGATAGGGATAAAAGGACCATCACAGTGGAGACACTGGCAGGGATCAAGACGCTGGAGCTGGAAATTGAGGATGGAAAGGCAGTGTCCGTTACCGTGGACATGGGGGAAGCAGCCCTCACATCCAGGCTGCCGGAGGATATCACGGTAGACGGGAAGGAATACCGGTTTGTAGGAATCAACGTGGGAAATCCCCATGCAATCTATTATGTGGACCAGGTGGACTGTCTGGATTTGGAGCGGATTGGACCGGCCTTTGAGAACCATGAGCGGTTCGCGCCTGACCGTGTGAATACGGAGTTTATCCATGTGGCGGACCGTAAGCACCTTGAGATGCGGGTGTGGGAGCGGGGAAGCGGCGAAACCTGGGCGTGCGGCACAGGCGCCACGGCCAGCGTCATGGCCTCCATCCTCATGGGATATACGGAGGATGAGGCGGAGGTGGCTCTGCGCGGAGGAAAACTGGTGATACGGTATGAAAGGGAGTCGGGCCATCTGTTTATGACAGGGCCGGCCGTGGAGGTGTTCCGGGGCTCTATTGACATACCCGAAGAAATATATTATGATTGATAAGGCGAATTTTATCAGTTAATACTTTAAAGCGAAAAATGTTCAATATACACTCTCAGGAACCAGACGCGCGACGGCGCGCGTCCTGGTACACCTTTTGCGGCACGGCGGCGGACATGGAAAAGACATGGCGCTGTATCCTGCGGCAAAGGGCGTATCCGGTTTTTGGGGGTGTTTTCATATTTCAGACAGGCAGAGGCCAGGAGGAAGCACACATGTTTAAGATCAACGAGAATTATTTGAAGCTGCCGGGAAGCTATCTCTTTTCCGCCATTGCGAAAAAAGTGGCTGCATATGAAGAGGCTAACCCGGACAGGCAGGTTATACGGCTGGGAATCGGGGATGTGACACTTCCCATTGCCCCGGCCATTGTGGAAGCCATTCACAAGGCGGCGGACGAGATGGGACAGGCCAAGACATTTCACGGCTATGCGCCGGATTTGGGTTATGCCTTTTTACGGGAGACCATTGTGGAAAAGGATTACAGGTTATGGGGCTGCCATGTGGAGGCAGACGAGATATTTGTATCGGACGGAGCCAAAAGCGACTGCGGCAATATCCAGGAGATATTCAGCGAGGACAGCCGCATTGCGGTGTGCGACCCTGTGTATCCCGTGTATGTGGATTCCAATGTCATGGCGGGCCGTACAGGCAGCTATGACCCTGACACGGGCATGTGGAGCAATGTGATCTACATGCCCTGTACGGCGCAGAATCATTTTGTGCCGGAGCTTCCGCAGGAGACGCCGGATCTTATTTACCTGTGTGTGCCCAATAACCCCACAGGCACCACGCTGACCAGGGACCAGTTAAAGGTGTGGGTGGACTATGCAAACAGGGCAGGGGCCGTGATTCTCTATGATGCTGCTTACGAGGCTTATATATCCGAGGAGGATGTGCCTCACAGCATATTTGAGATAGAGGGAGCCAGAACCTGTGCCATTGAGTTCCGTTCCTTCTCAAAAAAAGCCGGGTTCACAGGTGTTCGTCTGGGATTTACCGTGGTTCCGAAGGATTTAAAGTGCGGGGATGTAATGCTGCATTCGCTGTGGGCCAGACGCCACGGCACCAAGTTCAACGGAGCCCCCTATATTGAGCAGAGAGCCGGTGAGGCCGTATATTCCGAAGAGGGCAGCCGGCAGGTCATGGAGCAGGTGGCGTATTATAAGAGGAATGCCATGGTTATCTATGAAGGGCTTAAGGAGGCGGGCTACACTGTATTTGGGGGAATCAATTCGCCCTACATCTGGCTTAAGGTGGAGGACGGGATGGACAGCTGGGAGTTTTTTGACTATCTTCTGGAACAGGCCAATGTGGTGGGAACACCGGGAAGCGGCTTCGGGCCCAGCGGCGAGGGTTATTTCCGCCTGACGGCCTTTGGAACCTACGAGAATACGGTGGAGGCTGTAAAACGGATAAAGGCCCTCAGGAGGTAACAGGGGCAGGAGAACAGGGAGGAAAAGGGTAATATGGATGAGATTGACCGCAAGATACTAAAGCTTTTACAGGACAATGCAAGGGTTTCCCTAAAGACCATCGCAGAGAATACGTTTCTATCCTCTCCGGCGGTATCAGCCAGGATTGAACGCCTGGAAAAGGAGGGTATCATAACAGGCTACCATGCCTCTGTGGACCCGGTGAAGCTGGGGTATCACATACTGGCATACATTAACCTGGAGGTGATACCCGAGGACAAGGAGCAGTTCTATGCCTATGCCCGGGAGGTGCCCCATATACTGGAGTGCAGCTGTGTCACCGGAGGATTTTCCATGCTGTTAAAGGTAGCCTTTAAGAGTACCATGGAGCTGGATATGTTCATAGGACAGCTGCAGAAATTCGGCAGGACAAGCACACAAATCGTATTTTCCACCCATGTTGGTCCCAGAGGAGTGGATGTGGACGAAATTTAGTTCCAGGTTCAGTCAACATTTGTCTTACTTTCACATATGGTATAATGTAGAGTCATATATGAAGGAGAATCTGGTATGACAGATGTTAAGAGAGTCATAATTGATGCCGGCCACGGCGGCGAAGAGCCGGGCGCCATGTACGACGGGCGCCGGGAAAAAGACGATACCCTGCGGCTGGCTCTTGCCATAGGACGGATATTGGAAAATAATGGGGTGGATGTGGTATATACAAGGACCACGGATGTATACGACACGCCTCTTGAGAAAGCCCGGATAGCAAACCAGTCAGGGGCCGATTATTTTGTGTCCATTCACCGGAATGCATTCCCGGTACCGGGAACTGCAAGCGGCGCCATGACGCTGGTGTATGAGGATGCAGGTGTGCCGGCCATGCTGGCGGATAATATCCAGCGCAATCTGGTGGAAACAGGGTTCAGGGACCTGGGAGTACAGGAGCGCCCCGGTCTTATCGTGCTGCGAAAGACACAGATGCCTGCTGTGCTGGTGGAAGCGGGATTTATTGATAATCCGGATGACAACCGGTTTTTTGATGAGAATTTTGATGCCATTGCCCAGGCCATAGCAGACGGTGTGCTGGAAACCATCCGGCAGCAGGAGGCGCAGAGACCGGAATATTATCAGGTCCAGGTAGGAGCCTTCCGCACCAGGATGCCGGCAGACAGGCTGGTGAATGAACTCCAGGCCAGCGGCCTTCCGGCCTTCCTGGTTTACGACGACGGACTGTACAAGGTAAGGGTTGGCGCTTTCCTCAATATGGACTATGCGGTACAGATGGAGAGGAACTTAAGAAACATGGGATATCCCACTGTGCTGGTGAGGGAACGGGCCATATACTGATGAATTTAATTGTAAATAATTTCTAAATATAGACAGGTTAATGCCGCAGGCCAAATTCTCATGGATTTGGCCTGCGGCAGCTTTACATATCACCAGTTCCAGCGCCCGTAGCGCAGTGTGACGGAGGAAATGGTTTTCACTAACGGATCCGACATCTGGCCGGGAAGAAGGCGCCATCTCCAGTTGGTGCCCACAGTGGAGGGGGTGTTGATGCGGCAGTCATTGTCCAGGCCCATATAATCCTGAAGGGGGATGATGCACATTCTGGCCTGGCTGCGCATAATCAGGCTGATAAAGGACATGTGCAGACGGCTGGCAGGGGTACAGCTGTCACAGAGATAATCCCTGGCCAGCTTCCGTTCCTGGGCTGTGATGGAGGCATACCATCCTTTGATGGTTTCATTGTCATGGGTGCCGGTGTAGGCCACACAGTTTTCAGGGTAGTTATGGGGAAGATAATCGCTGGCGCAGCCGGAATCCCTGGAATCAAAGGCGAATTCCAGTACCTTCATGCCCGGGAATCCGCTGTCTTTTACAAGCTGCCTGACGGAGTCTGTCACGTATCCCAGATCCTCGGCAATGATTTCCTTTTCTCCCAGGGCGCTGCGCACGGTGTGGAAGAAGCCGATTCCCGGTCCCTGCTCCCAATGGCCTCCGACGGCAGTGTCGGAGCCGGCCGGAATGGAATAGTACTGGTCAAATCCGCGGAAATGGTCAATCCTTACCACATCATACAGTTTATAGCAGTAGGCCAGCCTGGCCAGCCACCATTCATAGCCTGTGCTGCGGTGGTATTCCCAGCGGTACAGGGGATTTCCCCAGAGCTGTCCTGTGGCGGAAAAGCCGTCAGGAGGGCAGCCTGCAACTGCGGTCGGTATATTGTCCCGGTCCAGCTCAAAGAGTTCAGGATGGGCCCATGTGTCGGCGCTGTCCATGGCCACATAGATGGGAATGTCCCCTATGATGCGGATTCCGTTGGCATTGGCATAGGATTTTAGTTTTTTCCACTGCTGGCTGAATTTGAACTGAAGGTATTGATGGAATTCTATGTCGTAGTATAGCTCCCTCCGGTAGTAATCCAGGGCGTTCTGCCAGCGCAGGCGGATGTCCTGTGCCCACCGGGTCCAGGCAGTTCCTTTGAACCGGGCCTTTACTGCCATGAAAAGGGCGTAATCCTCCAGCCACCATCTGTTTTCATCCCTGAATTTCCGAAACTCCGGGTCCAGGCTTATGCTGCTCCTCTCATAGGCTTTTCTCAGCAGGGGGTACCGCTCTTCGTAGACCTTTGCATAGTCCACAAAATCCGGCCGGCTGCCGAAGTCAGCCCGGCTGCATTCTTCCTCTGTAAGGACGCCTTCCTGTATAAGGTCCTCCAGACTAATGAAATAGGGATTGCCTGCAAAGGTGGAAAAGGACTGGTAGGGGGAATCCCCGTAACTGGTGGGCCCCAGGGGGAGAATCTGCCAGTAGGACTGGCCGGCCTCCTTTAAACGGTCCACGAATTCGTAGGCCTCCTTTGAAAAGCAGCCGATTCCGTATTTGGAGGGAAGGCTGGTGATGGATAGTAAGATTCCGCTTTCTCGTTTCATATCTATATGCTCCTTTTTGCAGGCATTGTCCTGTTTAATATTCTGTGATGATTCCAAAATGGTCTGATACAACGGGAAAGGATGTGCCGTCGTATATGGTTCGGGAGGAAATAACCGGCACCCTGCGGCTGGTCCAGATGTAATCAATACGCATTCCCGGTATCTCTCCCTGTTCACGCCATCCGTCAATGGCATTTGCCACAGTGACGCCTGAATCCCTGGAAGCAGCCAGGTCATATGCGTCAAACCAGCCTGAGGCCAGAATCAGGTCCCGTCCCTGGCCGGTTATGTGGGCCGGTGAGTTGAAATCCCCCATGAGCCACAGACGTTCTTCTGCTAAGGGGGACAGGCCGCTGTTTATGCGGTTCCATTGTCCCTCAAAGGGTTCTTCGCTGTCATTCCACCAACCCATGTGGACACTGTAAAAATATTCATTTCCGTATTCTGTCCGGGTGTTGATTCCAAGTATTTTTCGGGTTTTCCAGTTTTCATAATCCCGGATGCCGGTGATGTAAAACTGGCTGGTCCCCAGTATGGGGGAACGGCTGAGGACGGCCAGGCCCTCGTCGTATATCCCGTATCCTACCTTGGCCGGGGTCCAGGTCCACTGGTAGGAAACACCGGCCCGGGCCAGGAGCAACGCCAGGTTAAGGGCGTGGTTGTCTGCGCGTATGACTGCCCGGGAGGCGCAGGGGGAGACTGTGTTTAAGTCTTTGGCACAGCAGGGAACATAGCCGGATTCCCGCAGCCAGCCGGAGGCTGCGGGCGGAGCGCTCCTGGACTGGTTGACCTCCTGGAGGGCTATGATATCCGGTTTGATTTGGACAAGGGATCCGGCAAAGGCGGCGAGCTTGGATTCATATTCCGGCTCCGCCAGACTGTGTGTGTTAAGCGTCATTATTTTCATACTATCTGCCTCCGGTGGTTTTCAGTTACAGAAGGCAGCTGCGGTGGATGGATGGCAGCGGCCTGTTTACAGTATATCATTGATATCGGATTTGAGCACATCTGCTTTCGGTCCGTAGATTGCCTGGATGCCGCCGTCCTTTTTAATCAGACCCATGGCGCCCTCTGCCTTCCATTGGGGCAGTCCGGCAACCTTATCCACGTCCTTTACCGTGACGCGCAGACGGGTCATGCAGGCGTCCACCAGGACAATGTTATCCCTGCCGCCCAGAAGGGAGATGATGCGTCCGGCCTGGCTGTCACCGGATGATGCAAAACCGGCCCTGCCCTGGCTGTTCTCTGAGACAGAGTCGTCGGTATAGTTGCCCAGTCTGCCCGGGGTGGCAAAATGGAACCTTCCTATCATAAAATAGGCGATTGCGTATCCTGCGGCAAAGAATACAGCCACACAGAGGATGAAGTTTACCAGGTCTCCGCCAAGTCCTGCGCGGATGGACATGGGAACACGCGTCAGGAATTCCAGGTTGCCAAAGGAATGAAGCCTGAGGTGGATGAGGCCGGCCATGGCAAAAGCGCATCCCTGCAGCACTGCGTATACCAGATACAGCGGAAGGGCGCAGAACATAAACATGAATTCCAGAGGCTCTGTGACACCTGTGAGAAATACGGCCAGTACAGTGGAGATGAACATGGAGCGGTAATTGCGGCGCTTATCCGGGTCCACGCGGCGGTACATGGCCAGGGCAATGCCCAGAAGAAGGCCAGTGGCGCCAATCATCTGTCCCACCTTGAAACGGGCAGGGGTGATGGTGGCCAGCAGGTTCTGGTACCCGGCCATGTCTCCCGCGTCCTTAAGGTTGATAAGGTCTGTTGCCCAGGCCAGCCACAGCGGATCCTGACCAAAAACCTGGGAACCTGCGTTGACGCCCGTGAGGATGGTGTACGTGCCTCCGAAGGAGGTGTAATTCATGGGTATGGTCAGCATATGGTGCAGGCCGAAGGGGAGGAGAAGCCTTTCCAGGGTTCCGTAGATAAAGGGGGCCAGCACAGGCGAGGTGGAGGAGGAGTTGGCAATCCACACACCGAAGGAGTTGATGCCGGTCTGAACCACAGGCCAGACAATGGCCAGCACCAGTGAGATGATGACGGACCAGAGGATGACTACCATGGGAACAAAGCGTTTTCCGTTAAAGAAGGCCAGGGCGTCCGGCAGCTTCCTGTAATTGTAATATTTATTGTAAATAACTCCTCCTGCAAAGCCTGATATAATGCCCACGAACACGCCCATGTTCAGCGCGGGAGCTCCCAGGACCGAGGTGAAGTATCCGTTTACCAGGATTTCCTGGCCCAGCAGGGTCCGGGTAACGGCGGCAGGGTCGTTTAAGTCGGCGCTGCTGACACCAAAGAGAGCGCCGGTAATAACATTGATGAGGATAAAGGCAATGACAGCCGCAAAAGCGCCGCCGGCCCGTTCCTTTGCCCAGGAGCCGCCGATGGCAACAGCAAACAGAATGTGCAGGTTGTTGATTACGGCCCAGCCTATGGTCTCCATGGTGCTTCCGATTGTAAGGACAGCTCCCATATCCCCGCCGGCCATCTGTATGAGCTTTCCTACGCTGATCATCAGTCCGGCTGCGGGCATGACGGCAATGACTGTCATCAGGACCTTGCCCAGCTTTTGGAGAAAGTCAAAATTGATCAGGGATTTTTTGGGCTTTCCGGCTTTCCTGTCCGCAGCGTCTGCGGGGGAAGACGTATTTGCAGCTGGGGCAGTGTCCGGATTATGGGGGGAGGCTGCATCAGCTTCTTCGGCTGCGTCCGGCGGGCAATGGTCTAAAATCGTTATCACAGTATCTGCTCCTGCCTTTACAGGACCTGTGAAGGCATTCATGGAACGGCCTTCCATTCCGCCGCAGATAAGGACAGGCGTGATGGTGTTGACCTGTTTTTCTTCAAGGGCTTTTAAGTCGGCCTTTGCCAGAAGGCTGCCGGCCTTCACCTTATCTCCGATCTTTACACAGCACTGGAAGCATTCTCCCTTTAAGGCCACGGTCTCCAGACCGAAGTGGACCATGACCTCGATGCCGTCCTCGGAACGCAGGCCATAGGCATGGAGGGTCTCTGCTATGGAAACCACCTCCCCGTCAATGGGACTGACCAGATTGCCGTCCCGGGGCAGGATAGCAATGCCGTCTCCTATGATTTTCTGTGAGAATACAGGGTCCGGCACTTCCTCCAAAGGGACCGCTGTTCCGGTTAAAGGGGAGAGAATCCTGATTCCAATACAGCCGTCAGTGTTCTTGTTCATATGTAACCTCCTGAGTTTAATTGTTGCACTGTTTGCGCAACCGCTTGCATTAAATATAGTCTGGCTGCATGAAGAATGCAATAGATATTTTCAAAATCCTGTGTTTTCTACGTTTTGGACAAAAATACCCTCAGATATTTGTGCAATTTTTCTGGAGCGGAATGCAAAAAGTCAGGGGAAGATTGCGCAAACAGAGCGCAAACGAGTTGACAAAAATTGCATTAAACTTTACAATATAGGAAGGGCGTGTATGAACTGCGGTGATGGAACTGGTGGAAGGAGCCTGAGAGCGGATCCGGACCATAGGTTCATATATAACCCTGTGACGATGAAAATGAGACGCATATTAAGGAGGCTGTTTATGCCTGTTACAATCAAAGACGTGGCTGCCCTTGCAGGGGTGTCGCCATCCACCGTAAGCCGTACTTGCAAGGACCATCCCTCTATCAGCCGCCAGACCAAGGAAAAGGTCAGGCAGGCCATGGCGAAGCTGGGCTATGAACCGAATTTTCAGGCCAGCAGTCTGGCGACCCAGAATTCCCGCACCGTGGGAATCATTCTGCCCCCGTCGGAGTGGGAGGCTTACCAGAATCCATTCTATCTGGAGATGATACGGGGAATCAGCCAGTACTGCAACCAGAAGCAGTACATCAATACCGTGATTACGGGACAGAATGAGGATGAGATCCTCCAGGCCATAAAGACCATGGCGAGAACCGGCCTGGCAGAGGGATTTATCGTGCTCTACTCCAGGGAGCAGGACCCGGTTCTGGATTATCTCTATGAAGAGGGACTGCTGTATGTGCTCATTGGAAAAGCGTGCCGGAATGTGAACCAGACCATCTATGTGGATAACGACAATGTGCTTGCGGGCAGGGAGGCGGCGGAGTACCTGTTAAATCTGGGCCATGTAAGGATTGCCTGCCTGTCCGGGGACCATTCTCTTCTTTATAACCACGACAGGAAAATGGGGTATATGCTGGCCCTGGCAGAGCGGGGGATTCCTTTTGACGGCCAGCTGTGCGTGGAGGTGCCTTCTGTGCCGGAGGAGCAGGACCAGGCCCTGGCGGCCCTGTTCGCAAGGGAGGGCAGACCCACGGCCGTACTGGTCAGCGACGACATACTGGCAGTGGCCCTGGAGAAGGCATGTATTGGTCTGGGGCTGTCCATACCGGGGGATGTGTCCATCCTGTCCTTTAACAATTCCCTTCTCGCCAGACTCACCTTTCCGCCCCTGACATCCGTGGATGTGAATGCCTGCCAGCTGGGAATCGAGGCAGCCGCCCAGATGATAAGCCATGTGGAAAATCCGGAGCTGGTGGCAACGAAAATCATTGTTCCCCACCACATGGTGGAGCGGGAGAGCTGTGCGGGAGCCGGAGGGTTCTGCGGTGATTGAGATACTGGAACAGTATAATACATCCCAGGCAGGTGACTGCCTGGGCGCCTTTTTGCTGTCAGACATATCACCAGGTTCGGCCGGGATTTCAGCCAATTGTCTTATTTTTCTGAAATACATCTTATCGTATACTTCCTCTTGAAAAACACAACATTTAGTGGTAAAATCTTATACTGTTGCACAAGCAACAGATTTTTCCAGTATTCTGTGATAAGATGCCTTTAAACCGTTTACCTGAAGACAGGCAGCGAGGGAGAGCATTAGGATAAAAGGAGTGTAGTGACGATGAAGATTATTAAGAGGAATGGCGCGGAAGAGGATTTTGACAACAATAAGATCGTGGTGGCTGTGGCAAAGGCCAATACGGCTGCCGGAAAAAACAAGCTGAGTCTGGAGCAGATTAAGGACATTGCGGATTATGTGGAGTACAAGTGTGTAAAGCTTAACAGGGCTGTGTCCGTTGAGGAGATCCAGGATATGGTGGAGAACCAGATCATGTCTACAGGCGCATTTGAGCTTGCAAAGGATTATGTGAGATACCGCTATCAGCGCTCCCTTATACGCAAGGCCAATACAACGGATAACCGCATTCTGTCCCTGATTGAGTGCAATAATGAGGATGTGAAGCAGGAGAATTCCAACAAGAATCCAACGGTCAACAGTGTGCAGAGGGATTACATGGCCGGGGAGGTCAGCAAGGACCTGACCAAGAGGATGCTCCTTCCCCAGGACATCGTGGAGGCTGACAAGGAGGGCATCATCCATTTCCATGACTCCGATTATTTTGCCCAGCACATGCACAACTGCGACCTGGTGAACCTGGAGGACATGCTGCAGAACGGCACGGTTATCAGCGAGACCAGGATTGAGAAGCCCCACAGCTTTTCCACGGCCTGCAACATCGCCACTCAGATTATCGCCCAGGTAGCCAGCAACCAGTATGGCGGGCAGAGCATCAGCCTGGCCCATCTGGCTCCCTTTGTGGACGTATCCAGAAAGAAAATATACGCGGAGGTCCAGGAGGAGGTTAAGACCTTTGGCTGCATGCCTTCCGAGGAAGCCATACACGAAGTGGTGGAAAACAGGCTCCGCAAGGAGGTTACCAAGGGTGTCCAGACCATCCAGTATCAGGTCATCACGCTGATGACCACCAACGGACAGGCCCCCTTCCTGACCGTGTTCATGTACCTGAATGAGGCTAAGAACGAGCGGGAGAAAAAGGACCTGGCCATGATTATCGAGGAGACTCTGAAGCAGCGCTACCAGGGGGTGAAGAATGAGTCGGGCGTGTGGATTACTCCGGCATTTCCCAAGCTGATTTATGTGCTGGAGGAGGACAATGTCAACGAGGGAACCGAGTATTATTACCTGACCGAGATGGCTGCCAAATGTACGGCCAAGCGCCTTGTTCCCGACTATATTTCCGAGAAGAAGATGATGGAATTAAAGGAAGGTAACTGCTTCCCTGTCATGGGATGCCGCAGCGCCTTAAGCCCCTGGAAGGATGAAAATGGAAATTATAAATTCTACGGCCGTTTCAACCAGGGAGTGGTGACCATTAACCTGGTGGATGTGGCCCTGTCCTCCGGCGGAGACATGAAGGCTTTCTGGAAGATTTTTGACGAGAGGCTGGATCTTTGCTACCGGGCACTGATGTGCCGCCACAACCGTCTGAGAGGCACGCTGTCCGATGCGGCGCCCATTCTCTGGCAGAACGGCGCCCTGGCAAGGCTTAAGAAGGGCGAAACCATTGACAGGCTCCTTTACGGAGGCTATTCCACCATTTCTCTGGGATATGCGGGACTCTATGAGTGCGTGAAGTACATGACCGGAAAGTCCCATACCGACCAGGAGACTACTCCCTTTGCCCTGGAGGTCATGGAGTACATGAATAAGGCCTGCAACCGCTGGAAGGATGAGACTAACATCGGGTTCAGCATCTATGGATCGCCCATAGAGAGCACTACCTATAAGTTTGCCAAATGCCTCCAGAAGCGTTTCGGCATCATAGAGGGCGTGACGGACAGAAGCTATATCACCAACAGCTATCACGTAAATGTTTCCGAGGAAATAGATGCCTTCTCAAAGCTGAAATTTGAGTCGCAGTTCCAGGCTCTTTCCACAGGCGGAGCCATCAGCTACGTGGAGGTGCCCAACATGCAGAACAATATTCCGGCCGTGCTGGGGATCATACGGTATATCTACGACAATATCATGTACGCAGAGTTAAATACCAAGAGCGATTTCTGCCAGGAGTGCGGATTTGACGGCGAGATTCAGATCGTGACGGATGAGAGCGGCAAGCTGGTGTGGGAATGCCCCAAGTGCGGCAACCGGGACGAGAACAAGCTGAATGTGGCCAGGAGAACCTGCGGCTACATCGGAACTCAGTTCTGGAACCAGGGCAGGACCCAGGAAATCAAGGAAAGGGTGCTCCATTTATAAGATGAATTACGGTACAATCAAGAAGAACGATATTGCCAACGGCGTAGGCGTGAGGGTATCCCTGTTTGTGTCAGGGTGTACCCACCACTGTCCGGGCTGTTTTAACGAAGAGGCGTGGGATTTCGGCTTCGGGAAACCCTTTACAGGGGAGACGGAGGAGGAAATCCTGGACGCCCTTGCGCCGGATTATATAGAGGGCCTCACCCTTCTGGGGGGAGAGCCCTTTGAGCCGGAGAACCAGAAGGCGCTGGTGCCTTTTTTGGAAAAGGTGAGGGAGCGCTATCCGCAGAAGAACCTGTGGTGTTATACGGGATATACCCTGGAACAGGACCTTCTGAGGGACAGCCGGGCCAGGTGCGGCTATACGGACCGGATGCTGTCCATGATTGACGTGCTGGTGGACGGGCGGTTTGTGGAGGCCCTTAAGGATATCAGCCTCCCCTTCCGGGGATCGTCCAACCAGCGCATTCTGAATCTTAGGGCCACCCTTGAGAGCGGGAGCGCGAAGCTGCTGGAGATGGGCAGCGGAAGAATTTAGTGCTGTTGCGGATATGTCCGGAGATGCGTGGACATATCCGGAATGCCTTTTGGTATTGCAATTTAGTTAATAATTTAGTAAAATCAACTTAATTGTATGGCAAAGGGGGTCTGCAAATGGCGCTGAGAGCAAAAGATATAGCGGAAATGCTGGGGGTGTCCACGGCTACGGTTTCTCTGGTATTAAACAACAAACCAGGGGTGGGCGAGAAACGCCGTCAGGAAATCATTCAGAAAATAAAAGAAATGGACTGCGGATACATGCTGAAGGAACAGAGAATCAATAATGGTTCCATTGGGTTCGTGGTCTATAAACGTGAGGGGAGCATCGTGGATGAGTCCCCTTTTTTCACATATATCCTGGAGGGAATCAATAACCGTATCAACCATTACGGATATACCCTTAACTTCCTCTACATCAATAAAACCATGCCCAGGACGGAGCAGGAACACCAGATTAAATCAGGCGGATATAAAGGCCTCATCATCTTTGCGGTGGAAATGTATTATGACGACCTCCAGCTGTTCAAGGAATCCCAGATTCCATTTGCCATCCTGGACAACTCATTTCAGGAAAACGATGTGGATGCGGTGTCCATCAACAATGTACAGGGTACCAGCAAGGCGGTGTCCTATCTGTGCGGCATGGGGCACCGGGAGATTGGATATATCCGCAGCAAGGTCAGGATCAACAGCTTTGACGAGCGGTATAATGCCTTCAAGCACAAGCTCAGGAGCCTGGGAGGCATTTTCAACAAGGAGTATGTGGTTGACGTGGGGTATTCCGAGGAGGATGTGAAGCGGGACGTGAAGAAATACCTGGAGGGCCGCAAACGCCTTCCCACGGCTTTCTTTGCGGAAAATGACCTGATTGGATGCAGCGCAATCAGGGCCATGCAGGAATGCGGATACCGGATACCGGAGGATATTTCCGTGGTGGGGTTTGACAACCGGCCCATCAGTACCCTGGTGGAGCCTCAGCTGACCACGATTAACGTGCCAAAGGATATATTTGGACCGGCTGCCGTGGATCTGCTGATTTCCCGCCTGGACCAGGGGAGAGAACAGTCCCTGAAGGTGGAGATAGGAACCAGCCTGGTGAAACGCGGAAGTGTGAAAAAAATAACGGATTAAACCAAATCAAAAACAGAAGATATGCAGAAGCATGTACGGCATTTAATGCTGTATATGCTCTTTTTTTGTCTTTTACCCTTGTGAACTTAATTATATTAAGTAAATATCGTTAAAAATTTATTTTTGATTTAATTAAATTAATTAAAATTTAGTGAAAAACTATTGACACCAAAGGTATAACCTGCTATATTACGTGTAACAAGCACAAGGAAACCCATTAACAAAGAGAATAAATGGTTATAATGCACAAAACAATAACTTAATTAAATTTAGTTAAATCACAGGGCATATGTGCAGAAACCATTTTTCTCACATCAAAAGGAGGAACACAATGAAGAAAAGAGTAGTAAGCATCCTGTTAACCGGTCTGGCGGTCCTGAGTCTGGCAGCCTGTACGTCCAATGGATTGGAAGCGGCATCCGCCACCAATGACAATGCCAAGGAGGCGGAAGCGGGAACTGAGAAAAAAGAGGGTATCAGCGTTTACTGGGTGGGAAAGACATTGAACAATCCCTGGTGGATTTCCGTATCTGATTTTGCGCAGCAGACAGCAGATAATCTGGGCGTGGATCTGACCATTGCCATTCCCCAGGAGGAAGTGGACCTGGAGAAGCAGGTATCCATGATTGAGGCTGCCATTGAGAAGAAGGCAGACGCCATTGTGGTCTCGGCGGCCAGCTCGGACGGCGTGATTCCGGCCATCAAGAAGGCCAGGGAAGCAGGAATAAAAATAGTGAACTTTGATACGCGAATCAGCGATACAAGCGTGATTGACGCTTTTGTGGGCGGCGACGATGTGGCCGGAGCCTACAAGGCAGGTAAGTACATATGCGAGCAGCTGGGCGGGGAAGGCGAGGTTGCTATCATCACAGGACTGATGGAACAGTCCACAGGCGTTGACCGTCATGCCGGATTCATGCAGGCCTGTGCGGAATATCCGGAAATCAAGGTGGTTGCGGAACAGGGAGCCGAGTGGTCCAGCGATAAGGCAGCTGACGTGACTACCAACATCCTGACAGCGAATCCCAACGTAAAAGCCATATTTGCCTGCAACGACCAGATGGCAGTGGGCATGGTCAATGCGGCCAAGGCAGCGGGCAAGAAGGCAGATGACCTGATTCTGGTGGGATATGACGGAATTCTGGATGCGGTGAACATGACCATGGACGGTGATCTGGATGCGTTTGTGTCACTTCCTAACCTGGATGAAGGCGCCATGGGCGTGAAACTGGCAACGGCTCTGGTTATGAACAGTGATTACCACTACGACAGGGAAATTCTTTATGACTGCACCCTGGTTACAGGCGAGTTTGTGGACGGGCTGACAGACCAGACCATTTATGAGTACGCCGCAGAGCGGTTCCCGCTCAGAGGTCTTACCGAAAAGGGATATTAAAATCAGGGAACTGCCAGGAAGAACAGCCCCGGGAACGGGCGGATTGGAGAAGTAAAATATGGAACATTCCAAACCTATATTGGAGTTTAAGCATATTGTGAAGGAATTTCCGGGCGTCAGGGCCCTGGACGATGTTTCCATGGACTTCTATGAGGGCGAGGTAGTCGCCCTCATGGGGGAAAACGGCGCGGGCAAGTCCACGCTGATGAAAATTTTAAGCGGTGCCTATACGCGGGATGGAGGGGACATCGTCCTGGACGGACGTCCCCTTCCCAAACAGTATTCCACCCTGGAGGCCAGGGGATTCGGTGTGGCTATCATCTACCAGGAATTAAGCCTTATGTCAGAGATGAATGTCATGGAAAATGTATATGTGTCCCATGAGCCCAGGAAGGTGGGAAACCTCATTGATTTCAGGAAAATGTATGCGGATACAAAGGAACAGCTGGCGAAGCTGAATGCGGGACACATTGACCCCAGGGGCCGGGTAGGAGATTTGTCCCTGCCGGAAAAGCAGATGGTGGAGATAGCCAAGGCCCTGGCCGTGGACTGCAAGGTGCTCATTATGGATGAACCCACCACCTCCCTGACCCATGAGGAATCAGAACAGCTCTTTGAAATTATCGGGACCTTAAAGGCCAGAGGAATCACCACCATATACATATCCCACCGTCTGGATGAGATATTCAGGATATGCGACAGGGCAATCGTCATGAGAGACGGAAAACTGGTGGGCTCATCCGATGTCAGGACCAGCACGCCGGACGATGTCATTATGATGATGAGCGGAAAGGTGCTTAGCCAGCCAATGGGAGGCGGGCGCACCAGACGGGACAAGGCAAAAAGCATTCCTCTTCTGGAGCTGGAGCATATTACGGACGGCGGATTCATCCAGGATTTGAACCTGACTGTATACCAGGGGGAGGTGCTGGGAATCGGGGGACTGGTAGGTTCCAAGCGGACAGAACTGGCCCGGATGGTATGCGGCGCGGACCCTTTAAAGGGCGGCGTTATAAAGGTTTCCGGAAAGGCCAGGCGGATTACGAATACCAGACAGGCCATTGATGCGGGGCTGGGATACCTGAGTGAGAACCGCAAGGAGGACGGACTGTCCCTGGGGCTGAAGATCGAGGAAAATACCATTCACTGTGACATGACGGCGGTCAGCAGACGCGGGTTCATGAACTGGAAAAGGGTCCGGGAGGTATCGGACAATTACATAAAAATGCTGAAAACCAAAGGCACATCCGCCACCCAGGTGGTAAATCTAAGCGGGGGAAACCAGCAGAAGGTGGCCATTGCCAAGTGGCTCCACGCAGGCTGCAACCTTCTCATCTTCGATGAGCCCACAAGGGGCATCGACGTGGCCGCAAAGGCCGAGATACACCAGTTAATCAGGAATTTTGCGGCGCAGGAGGGAAAGGCAGCCATCGTCATTTCCTCGGAGGTCAACGAGCTGGTATCGGTCAGCGACCGTATTATCGTTATGTCCAAAGGCCAGATAACCGGTGAATTGGAAGCGGAAGAGATAGAACAGAACAATGTGCTCAGGCACATTACGACGAAGGGAAGGTAAGCGCAGTGGATAAAGCTAAGAATATTTCATTGAAAAAACTTTTGACAGGAAGCCTGGGAACCGTTCTGGGGCTTGTCATCCTGGTAGTGGTGTTTACCGCTCTCAGCAACATATTTCTCACCCCCAGCAATATCAGGAACATCCTGATTCAGAGCGGTACCAATGCCATCATAGCAGTGGGTATGACCTATGTCATCATTTCCGGAAACATTGATATTTCCGTGGGCGCGTCCCTGGCATTGTCCTCCTGTGTGGGCGCTACCCTTATGGTGGGAACCGGCAATGTGGGACTGGGCGTGGCGGCTGTGCTGCTGACCGGTATCCTGCTGGGACTGTTTAACGGAAGCCTGGTGGCTTATCTGGGCTTTCCGCCCTTCATCGTGACGCTTTCCACCATGTGGCTGTTTCGGGGAATGGCATACTTGTATACGGGAGGCCAGGCAGTGGTGGGGCTGCCCCAGGGAATGACCAGCTTTGCCATGGGAAGTATACTTTACATACCAAATATCGTCTGGCTCATCGCCATTGTCTATATGATAGGGCATGTGGCCCTGCAAAAGACCACGGCAGGGCGCAAGGTCTGCGCGGTGGGTGATAATTCGGAGTCGGCAAGGCTTTCCGGCATCAATGTAAAAAGGGTCACACTGGCTGCCTTTGTGCTGTCTGGATTCTGTGCGGCGCTCAGCGGCATCGTGTATATGGGGCGTCTGAATTCAGGCCAGCCCATCGCAGGCCAGTCCTATGAGATGTACGCAATCGCTGCTGCCGTCATAGGCGGAGCCAGCCTCACAAAGGGCGGTATCGGAAGCATGGTGGGTACCCTGATTGGAGCCATCTTTATCTCCGTACTCCAGAATGGGCTTACCATCCTGAATGTAAACACATACTGGCAGCAGGTGTGCATGGGCGTGGTCCTTCTGCTGGCAGTGGGTCTTGACCGGTTCAGGAAGTCGGTAAAGTAGAGAAGGAGGAAAAAATGAACGAACTTAAGGTCCTTTCGTATGACTTGAGAAAACATGTGGTGGATATGATTATCGCGGGAAAGGGCGGGCATATCGGGGGCGACATGAGCATCATGGAGATTCTGGTGGAGCTGTATATGAAACAGATGAATATAAGCCCTGAAAATAAAGATCTGGACAACCGTGACCGCTTTGTGCTCAGCAAAGGCCATTCCGTGGAAAGCTATTATGCGGTATTGGCGAAAAAGGGATTCTTTCCCATGGAGGAGGTCATTTCCACTTTCAGCCAATTCGGCTCAAAATTCATCGGTCATCCCAACAACAAGCTTCCGGGAATCGAGATGAATTCCGGTTCCCTGGGCCACGGTCTTCCGGTCTGTGTGGGAATGGCCATGGCGGGAAAGATGGACCGGAAGGACTACCGTGTCTATGTGGTCATGGGGGACGGGGAGCTGGCAGAGGGCTCTGTGTGGGAAGGCGCTATGGCAGCCAGCCATTACTGCCTGGATAACCTGTGCGCCGTGGTGGACAGGAACCGGCTGCAGATTTCCGGGTGTACGGAGGATGTCATGGGCCACGATGACCTGCATGAGCGTTTCCGAAGCTTTGGATGGCATGTGATTGACGTGGCGGACGGAAATGACATAGACCAGCTGGACGCAGCCTTCGAGGAAGCCAAGACAGTGAAAGGAAAACCCACCGTACTTATCGCCAATACAGTAAAGGGGTGCGGCTCTCCTGTGATGGAGAATAAGGCTGCATGGCATCACAAGGTTCCCACAGCCCAGGAATACAGTGAAATCATCCGGGATTTTGAAAAAAGAAAGGAGGCCCTGCTTCATGAATAAAATACCCAACAGGAAGGCCATCTGTGACACGCTGATGGAGGCTGCAAAGGAGGATAAAGATATTGTGGTGCTGTGCAGTGATTCCAGGGGTTCCGCATCCCTGACTCCTTTTGCGGATGCCTGCCCGGACCAGTTTGTGGAAATGGGCATTGCTGAACAAAATCTGGTCAGCGTGTCGGCAGGACTGGCAAAATGCGGTAAAAAACCCTTTGCGGCTTCCCCGGCCTGCTTTCTCAGCACCAGAAGCTATGAACAGATTAAGGTGGATGCAGCGTATTCCAATACCAATGTAAAACTCATCGGCATCAGCGGGGGCGTCAGCTACGGAGCGCTGGGCATGAGCCACCATTCGGCCCAGGACATAGCGGCCCTGTCCGCCATACCTAATATGAGGGTTTATCTTCCAAGCGACCGTTTCCAGACAGCCTGCCTGGTGAAGGAGCTGTTAAAGGACGATAAGCCTGCCTATATCCGTGTGGGCAGGAACGCGGTGGAGGATATCTATGAGGAGGGAAATGTACCCTTTTCCATGGATAAGGCCACGGTCCTTTCCCGGGGAGGGGATGTGGCAATCATTGCCTGCGGGGAGATGGTAAAGCCTGCGCTGGATGCAGGGCGTCTGCTTGGGGAATCAGGAATCAGCGCAGGTGTGGTGGATATGTACTGTGTGAAGCCTCTGGATGAGGAGGCGGTCCAAAAGGCAGCCGGAGCAGCCAGGCTGGTGGTGACTGTGGAGGAACACGCGCCCTTTGGCGGGCTGGGCTCCAGGGTGAGCCAGGTGGTATCTGCCTGTTGTCCAAGGATGGTGGTGAACTTAAGCCTTCCGGATGAACCTGTCATTACGGGCACATCGGCAGAGGTGTTTGAATACTACGGCCTGACCGGGCAGGGAATTGCCCGAAGGGTACAGGAACTTCTGAGGCAGCTCTAATCTGAGACAGCTCTAAAAGGAAGGGAGAAGCAATGGAAAAGCAGTATCTTTTATCAGTTGACCAGAGCACCCAGGGAACCAAGGCCCTGCTGTTTGACCAGGAGGGAAACCTGATATGCAGGGGAGACCGGCCCCACCGGCAGATTATAAACGATGCAGGGTGGGTATCCCATGATTTAAATGAAATCTACTCCAACACCCTTAAGGTGGTGAGGGATGTGATTGAAAAGGCGGGGATTCGCAGAGAACAGGTGGCGGGGCTGGGAATCAGCAACCAGAGGGAGACGTCGGCTGTCTGGGACAGGACAGACGGCCATCCGCTGGCAGATGCCATTGTGTGGCAGTGTTCCAGGGCAAAGGATATCTGTGCGCGGGTGGAGGAGTCCGGGAAGGCGGAATGGGTGCGCCGTACAACAGGAATCAATCTGTCTCCCTACTTTCCGGCATCAAAACTGGCGTGGTTCATGGAGAACGTAAAGGAGGCGCCGCAAAAAGCGTCCGAGGGAACTCTTTGCCTGGGGACCATAGACAGCTACCTGGTCTACCGGCTGACCGGAGGAGCATCCTTTAAAACAGATTATTCCAATGCCTCCAGGACTCAGCTGTTCAACATACACAGCCTGGAATGGGATGAGGGGCTGTGCAGTCTGTTTGGGATTCCTGCAAATGCCCTGGCCCAGGTGTGCGATTCCAATGCATGGTTTGGGGATACGGATTTAGAGGGTTACCTGGACAATCCCATACCTATCCACGGCGTGCTGGGGGATTCCCACGGAGCCCTGTTTGGCCAGGGCTGCCTGGAAAAGGGGATGATTAAGACTACATACGGCACGGGCTCTTCCATTATGATGAACATTGGAGAAAAGCCGGTCATAAGTACCCACGGTGTGGTAACCTCCCTGGCCTGGGGCATGGACGGCAGGGTGAATTATGTACTGGAGGGAAATATCAATTATACAGGAGCAGTCATTACCTGGCTGAAGGATGATTTGAAGCTGATTGCGTCTGCCTCTGATACAGAAGGTCTTGCCAGACAGGCCAATGAGGATGATACCACCTATCTGGTGCCTGCTTTTACAGGCATCGGAGCGCCTTACTGGGACAGCGAGGCCAGGGCAGCCATTGTTGGCATTACCCGCAAGACCAGAACGCCGGAGCTGGTGAAGGCCGGACTGGAGTGTATTGCCTATCAGATTGCGGATGTGGTGGAGGCTATGAGCCAGGATGCGGGAGTCAGGATTGAAGAGCTCCGGGTGGACGGAGGCCCCACCAGGAACCGGTATCTGATGCAGTTTCAGAGCGATATTCTTGATATCCGGGTTCTTGTGCCGGATGCGGAGGAGCTGTCTGGTATCGGAGCAGCCTATGCGGCCGGGCTGGCCCTGGGATTCTTTGACAGAAGCATATTCGGAAAAATGAAGCGTAGCGTGTTTGAACCCGCCATGGACCAGGATGCCAGACGTCAAAAGCAGGATGGATGGAGGGCTGCGGTAGGTACCGTGCTGACCAGATCATAACAGGAGTACCTAATATTTAAGGATATAGGAAACCGTTGGATTATAAATGAAAGAAGGGCTTTGATATGGAAGGAACAATGAAAGTAGCGGTTATGACAGGAAAAAAGAAAATGGAGTGGTGTGAGAGGGAGATTCCACAGCCAGGTCCGGGAGAACTGCAGATTAAACTGGAGTATGTAGGCGTGTGCGGTTCCGACCTGCACTTTTATTCAGAGGGACGCCTGGCCAACTGGGTGCCGGACGGTCCCCTGGTGCTGGGACATGAGCCTGGCGGAGTAGTAAGCGCAATCGGAGAGGGCGTGACCGGATTTGAGATTGGGGACAGGGTGGCCCTGGAGCCGGGAGTTCCCTGCGGTCATTGTGAGGACTGCCTTAAGGGACATTATAACCTCTGCAGGTCTGTGCGGTTTATGGCTATTCCCGGCGAGAAGGACGGGGTATTTTCAGAGTACTGTACCCATGCAGCCAGCATGACCTTCAAGCTTCCGGACAATGTCTCCACCATGGAGGGCGGTCTCATGGAACCGCTGGCCGTGGGTATGCACGCTTGTGAGCTGTCCAATGCAAAGCTGGGAGAGACGGCAGTGGTGCTGGGAGCTGGGTGTATCGGCCTCGTTACCCTTATGTCCTTGAAGGCACGGGGAGTCAGCGAGATATATGTGGCGGATGTGCTGGATAAGCGTCTGGAGAAGGCCAGGGAACTGGGGGCTACCAGGGTATTTAACAGCAGAAATGAGAATATAGAGGAGTTTGTGAAAACGCTTCCGGGAGGCGGCGTGGACCAGGTCTATGAGTGCGCCGGAAACCGTATCACCACCCTTCAGACATGCCGTCTGATTAAGAGGGCCGGAAAGATTACCCTTGTGGGCGTTTCGCCTGAGCCGGTACTGGAGCTGGATATAGCCACGCTGAATGCCATGGAGGGAACCATTTACTCTGTATACCGTTACCGCAACCTGTATCCGTCCGCTATCAGTGCTGTCAGCAAGGGACTTATACCGCTTAAGAAGATTGTATCCCATACCTTTGATTTTAAGGATGTCATAGAGGGAGTGGATTACAGCCTGAACCACAAGGATGAGGTGATCAAGGCGGTTATCAGGATGTAATGAACCAGGCAGGAGGAGAGGTTGAAGGTTTATCTGGTTAGACATGGAGAGACGGAGTGGAACCGCAGGGGGAAGATACAGGGCCAGGCCGATATTCCCCTCAATGAGAAGGGGGAGGACCTGGCCTTCCTCACCGGACAGAAAATGAAAGATATCCCATTTAAACGGATCTATACCAGTCCATTGTCCCGTGCCAGGCGCACGGCAGAGCTCATAAGCGGACAGCGCGGACTTCCCCTGATGGAGGATTCCAGGCTTTTGGAAATCAGCTATGGAAACAGGGAGGGCCAGCTGCTGGCATTGATTCACAGACTGCCGTTTTTACGGCTTCACCGTTATTTTTCCCATCCCTCCGCCTACGTACCCCCTAAGGGCGGGGAGAGCTATGATGATTTGAGAAAGCGCTGCCGGGAGTTTCTGGAGCAGGAGCTTAAACCTCTGGAGGAACAGATGGACCATGTGCTGGTCTGCGGACACGGCGCCCTGATACGGGAAATGGTGTGCATCATAGACGGGATTGCCCCGGATGCGTTCTGGCAGGGGCCGGTTCAGAAAAACTGTGCAGTCACGGTTCTTTCCCTGGAACAAGGGGTGTTTCAGGTAATGGAGGAAGGGACTGTTTATTATAATGATGATATATGAGGCCATACATTTATGAAATAATATATAATGAAGTAATAAATGAAGCAGCGTATGCGAAACAGGATGTTTCCGCCGGGCATGATTCCCTGGAGGAAACATCTTTTTTGTCCCTGAAGTCCGGTTCCTCTTTCATCCAATCCGTGCCGGCGGGTCATTGACGGAGGGTGGGGATGATGATAAAATACATATAATACATTACAGAACGTTAGAAACGGCAGTGCACACGGCCGCCGGGAGGGAATGAATATGAACCATGTGGTAGTGGACCCGGTGAAAATGGATCTATATGCATTTGTCCTTAAGGATGCCTGCGATGAATTCTTTGAAGTGGATGTGGCAGAAAGGATTCTCAGGCCCATTTTCCTGACTCCGGGAAAGGGGGATGCGGCTTGCGGGACAGGCGAGATGGATGTCCGGGCAGCGGCAGAATTATTTGTCTGTGAGGAGGACAGGGCTGGTTTTCTGGCACTGTTCAGCCGTCAGAGTCTGGATGAGGTATGTGCCCATAAAATCGGAAAACAGGGGGAATTCCGGAGGATGCAGCAGGGAGGACGTGAACGCTGGGTCAGGGGAACCCTTTTTTCATGTGATGCCTGCGGCAGAGATAAGGCTCTGTTTTACACCGTGGATATTGAAAGCCGGAATGCGGCCAGGCTTATGCAGATGAACCGTGATTTGTTTGGTGTGTTCCTGGATGCCTATATAGGGATTGCTGAGCTGGATCTGGACCTGGGAATCGGGACCATTATTCAGTGTATCCCTATGCCGGACATGGCCCTGCGCTCCTTTCAGTGGGGGAAGATGGTGGGATATTTATGCAGCAACGTCATTTATCACGGGGACAGGGATATATTTGCAGGAACCTTTTCCCTTAAACACATGCGGGAAGTATGGGGTAATGGGCAGAAGAACATGTCCCTGGAGGTCCGGTATTCCGCGGATGGGGAAACCTTCAGGTGGGCAGAGGTAAACGCCATGCTGTTCAGGCGGGAGGATATGCCGGACAAGGTATATCTGGCCATGCGGGATACCAGCGAGCAGCACCTCTTAAAGGGAATTGTGGAGCGGTATGTATACAGCCACTGCGATTATTTCATTTATCTCAATGCCAGGAATAACAGCTATGTCATGTTCAGCAGCAAAGGGGACGGTACGCTTCTTCCGCCCGATCACTGTGATGACTATGAGAAAGCCATTGAGACATATGTGAGGAAATACATAGCCCCGGAGGATCAGGAGCTGGCAATCTGTGAAATGCGTATAAGCCGCGTGCTGGAGGAGCTGGACCGGACAGGGGAACACTGTTTTTACTGCGGCGTTATGGACTCTCAGAGGGGGTATACCCGAAAGAGGCTGCAGTATCTTTATTATGATAAAGAGAACCAGATGGTGCTGATGACAAGGACCGATGTCACGGACATTTATCTGGAACAGAAGCGTCAGAACAAGCTTCTCCAAAGGGCTCTTATGCAGGCTCAGACCGATCCTCTCACAGGCCTTTATAACCAGGCGGTGAAAGACATGATTGCGGAACGTCTGGAAGGGGAGGATGGAATAGCCGCGGTCCTGTTTATGGATTTGGATAATTTTAAGGTAATCAATGACACCCTGGGCCATATCAAGGGGGATTTGCTGCTTCAGGAGGTGGCGGGAGTCCTTAAGAAAACACTGAGAGCGTCGGACCTGAGCGGGCGCGTTGGAGGGGACGAGTTCCTTGCCCTGCTCCATCCGGTCAACTCACCGGCGGGTGTGCGTCAGTGTGTCCAAAGGATATGCGCCTCTGTCCGCAGTGTAATGGACAGGGATTTCCATGACTTCTGCGTTACATGCAGCATCGGCATATCCATGTATCCGGCAGATGGGACTAATATTGCCGCCCTGGTGGAGAAAGCGGATAAGGCGGCATATGCGGTGAAGAGAAAAGGTAAGAATGGATTTGCATTTTATTCGGATTTGTTATAGGATCATATATTAGAGTGAACGTTGCTGCCTTTCGGGTCATTCTTGATCAGCGGGCAGCTTTTTTGGTAATCCTCATATGGGGCCGCAGCTGGTCCAGGATGCCGGATGCTTCAGATTAGGGGAGGATTTAAATGAAAAAATGGTCATCAGAAGAAGTAAGGGAGTTTGCCAGGCGCATTCTTTCTTCGTATTTCTGTGAGAATGATGTGGAACTTCTCATATCCACATTTGCGGATGATATCATATGGCTGGGCGGTGGAAAGATGCAGAAGGCAGAGGGACGTGATGCCGTGGCCGCCTGGTTTAGGGAAGGAAAGGATGAGCTGTCTTCCTGCAATATGTTTGATGAGCAGTACGAAGTCATGGAGATGGGAGCCGGCCTGTGGCTTTGTGAGGGTGTCAGTGAGCTTGAGTCCAGGGAGGGAACAGGCGTGTATATCAGGACACAGCAGAGAATTACCTTTATTTTCCGGGAAAAGGGTGAGGCGCTGGAGACCATTCATATCCACAACTCCATGCCGTTTGGTGAAATACAAGAGGATGAACTGTTTCCGGCGGAATCAGGAAAGCGTACTTATCTGGAGCTGGAGGGGGAGCTGCGCCGGCGTGAGCAGAAATACATACAGCAGGCCCGGTTCCTGAGCCAGCTGTACAATTCAGTGCCCTGCGGCATTATACAGTTTGAGAGAGGGGAAGGGCACCGGATTGTAAATGTGAACCGGATGGGGTGGGAGCTCTACGGATATAGCTCCGAGGAGGAATACAGACGTGAGGTAAAGAATCCCTTTCAGATGGTGCTGGATGAAGACAAGGAGTGGATTGAGGGCATTATAGGGGGACTGGCGCTGAATGGGGATACGGCATCTTATATACGCCATACCTTCAGCAGATATGGGAAGCAGATATGGATCAGCGTCATCATGGGCCGTATTGTCAATGCGGACGGCCAGGAGGTTATACAGGCTGTCTTTACGGATATGACGGATATAAAACAGCTGGAGTTGGAGCAGGAAAGGCAGCAGCTCATAGAGAACCGTTCACTCAGGGCGGCGATCTGTACGGCCTATCCCCTGATTATGAGCCTGAACCTGACAAAGGATATTTATAATTGTTTTATAGAGGACCAGGACGCTTGTCTGTCCGGGCGCTGCGGAAGCTACACGGAGATGATAAAGGGGGATATTCCCGATGTGTATCCATCCTATCGGGAGGATTTTGAAACGGCCTTTGCCAGAGAGAACGTCCTGGCCAGGTTTGCCGCCGGAGAACGGGACATCTACATGGAGTTTCAGAAGATGGGAATGGACGGCAAGTACCACTGGCTGTCTGTGCAGATTATTTATGTGGAGAATCCCTTTAACGACGATGTGCTGGCCATTGAACTGGTGAAGGTGCTGGACAGCCAGAGGGCGGAGCAGGCCCGGCAGGAGCAGCTGCTGCGGGATGCCCTGGCATCGGCCAAGGCTGCTAACCAGGCTAAATCCGATTTTCTGTCCAGAATGAGCCACGACATCCGCACGCCCATGAACGCCATTGTGGGTATGAGCACCATCGGGCAGCTGAAGTTAGATGACAGAAGAAGTGTCCAGGATTGCTTCTGTAAAATTGACGCTTCCTCCAGGTACCTGCTCTCTTTGATTAATGATATTCTGGATATGTCTAAGATTGAGACCGGTAAAATGGAGCTGGCCCACGAATACTTTGATTTTACGGAGCTGATGGACGAGGTGAATCAGATTATATATCCCCAGGCGGAAGAGCGGCAGATTGAGTATGTGATTTACCACAGCGAGCCTTTGGAGCAGTTTTATATAGGAGATCCGCTGCGCCTGAAACAGATTCTCATGAACCTGCTGTCCAATGCGCTGAAATTCACACGGGCAGGAGGAAGGATTCAGATTCAGATTGAGGAGCAGAAGCGGACCAATGGATTTTCCTATCTGAGGTTCCAGGTGAAGGATACAGGAATCGGGATGTCCAGGGAGTTCCGCAGCCGCCTGTTCATGCCGTTTGAACAGGAGGCGCCGGAAACAGCCCGCAACAACATTGGAAGCGGTCTGGGTCTTTCCATTGTATATAATCTGGTCCAGCTCATGGGCGGCAGCATTGAGGTGGAAAGTGAGAAAGAAAAGGGATCCGTATTTACGGTCACACTGCCTTTTAAACTGGCGGAGGATGACCAGGAGATGGAGCGCCAGAGAAAGAAGCGGGAGCTGCTTCAGGGCCTGGCCGTGCTGGTGGTGGATGACGACCCGCTGGTGGGCAGCCAGGCCACATCCATACTTGAGAAGGCCGGGGCCCAATCCCTCTGGGTGGATTCCGGTTTCAGGGCTGTGGAGGAGGTGCAGCGTCTGCTGGAAGAGAACAGGCATTACGATATTGCCATGATCGACTGGAAGATGCCTGATATGGACGGTGTGGAAACAGCCAGGCGCATTCGGGCTTTAGTTGGGCCGGATACCACCATTATTATGATATCCGCCTACGACTGGAGCCGCATCGAGGATGAGGCCAGAAATGCGGGGGTAAACTGTTTCATTTCAAAGCCGTTGTTTGGGAGTACCATATACGATGCTTTTGCCCGGGCAGTGAACCGATCAGAAGAGAAGGGTGCTGAAAAGGAGCGGGAGGACTTTTCGGGCTGCCGGGTGCTGCTGGCAGATGACAACGAGCTGAACCGTGAGATTGCCAGAACCCTTCTGGAGATGCGGGGCATGGAGGTGGAAACCGCAGAGGACGGCCAGGAGGCAGTGAACCTGTATAAGTCCAGAGGGGCCGGATATTTTTCCGCTGTGCTCATGGATATACGCATGCCCCGGATGGACGGACTGGAGGCCACCAGAACCATCCGCGCCATGGAGGATGAGAACACGGACAGAATTCCCATACTGGCCATGACGGCCAATGCCTTTGAGGAGGATAAGGCCAGGGCCTATGAGGCAGGCATGAACGGTTATCTGGTGAAGCCTCTGGATATGGAGGCAGTGCTGGATGAGCTGAAGAAGCATTTATAAGCAGCGTACTATGGGCGGCAAGGTTCCTCCTGGACGAAGGGCGTGACGGATAAGCTGTTATCCGCCGTTCTTTTGTCCAGTTCATGTATCAGATTTACCATCTCGATGGCTCCCGCAGCGCAGTCATAGCCCTTGTTGCCTGCTTTTGTTCCGGCACGTTCAATGGCCTGCTCAATGTTTTCAGTGGTCAGCACGCCGAACATAACCGGGATTTTGGCGGCAAGGGATGCCTGGGCAATGCCCTTGGAGACCTCGCTGCACACATAGTCATAGTGGCTGGTGCTGCCACGGATTACGGCGCCCAGGCATATGACAGCGTCATACCGTCTGCTGGCAGCCATGCGGGAGGCGATGAGCGGTATCTCAAAGGCGCCCGGAACCCAGGCCACGGTGATATCGTCCTCCGGCACCTCATGGCGCCGCAGGCAGTCCAGGGCGCCGGACAGAAGCCTGGAGGTAATGAATTCGTTGAAACGGGAGGCGACAATGCCTACCCTTATTTTTTTAGGAACAAGTTTTCCTTCTAATATATACATGGCGGATTCTCCTATTCTGGATAGATGGCAGTTTCTTAATAATGAAGTTTCTCAATAATGAATCAGGTTTTTAATAGTGCATCAAATGTCCCATGCGCTGCTCCTTTGTCTTTAGATAGAACAGATCATGAACCGTTGGCGCCATCCGGATCGGCACCCGTTCTTTGATTTCCAGGCCAAAACCCGAGAGCTGGTATACCTTATCCGGGTTATTGGTCAGAAGCCGCAGGCTCCTGGCTCCCAGGTCTCTTAATATCTGTGCTCCTATGAAATATTCCCTCAAATCCCCCGGAAAACCCAGAGCAAGATTGGCTTCCAGGGTATCCATGCCCTGATCCTGAAATTCATAGGCCCGGAGTTTATTGAGAAGCCCGATGCCCCGGCCTTCCTGGCGCATGTAGAGGAGAACTCCCCGGCCTTCCTGCTCAATCCGGGCCATGGCAGCGGCAAACTGCTGTCCGCAGTCGCAGCGCAGGGAGCTAAAGGCGTCGCCGGTCAGGCATTCCGAGTGGACCCGGCATAACAAGTCCCGGCCGTCCCCGATCTCTCCTTTTACCAAAGCTACATGATGTTCCCCGTTCAGCAGGTTCCTGTAGCCGTAAGCTTTAAAGGTGCCGTAACGGGTTGGCATATGGGTGACGGCAGCGCATTCCACAAGCTTATCGTGCTGTTTGCGGTAGTTCTGGAGGGCCTTGATGGTGGTGATTTTCATATTCCATTGTCCGGCCAGCTTAAGGAGCTGGGGCATCCGCATCATGGTTCCGTCCTCCTTCATGATTTCACAGCAGAGCCCGCATTCACTGAGACCGGCCAGGCGCATCAGGTCAACGGTGGCTTCGGTATGTCCGGCCCGTTCCAGCACTCCGTTTTTTCTGGCTGCCAGCGGAAACATGTGGCCGGGACGCCGGAAATCCTCAGGCCGGGACCGGGCATTTACACACTGTCTGGCCGTTACACCCCGTTCGGCCGCGGAAATGCCGGTGGAGGTGCTTATGTGGTCAATGGAAACAGTAAAGGCTGTCTCGTGGTTGTCGGAATTGTGGGATACCATCTGGGGAAGCTTAAGCCTTGTACACAGTTCCGGGCTCATGGGCATGCAGATAAGGCCTTTGCCGTGCACTGCCATGAAATTCACGTTTTCCGTGGTTGCATGTTGGGCGGCGCAGATAAAATCGCCCTCATTTTCCCTGTTTTCATCGTCTGTCACCAGTACGATTTTTCCCTGGCGCAGTTCGTCCAGTACTTCTTCTATGGTGCTGAATCCTTTTATGGTGTTGAATCCTTCCATGGTGCGATAAATCCTCCTTGTTTTTAATGGGGACAATTCAGGTGTCCTGTTTTTAATGATTCGTTTATTTGCTGTCCGGTACTGGCGCCGCTCAAAATCCATATTGTTTGAGCAGTTCCGGCGTGATTCGGCTGCCGGTCCCCGTGCTTTTGCTGTCCGCCCCTTCTGTGCAGTGGAATGGCGGGGGGATTTTTATGAATTTTTCGATATATTTCCCCACACAGTCGTTTTCCAGATTGACCACGCAGCCTGGTTTCAGGGTTCCCAGAGTGGTACAGAAGGCTGTATGGGGAATCAGGGATACGCAAAAATCCTGATCCCTTACCCGGGCAACCGTCAGGCTGACTCCGTCTATGGCAATGGAACCCTTTTCGATGATGCGGCGCAGGATGGACGGGTCAGAGCGGACGGTGTACCACAGGGCGTTGCCGTCCCGGACAATACTCACAATGGTCCCGGTGCCGTCAATATGGCCTGACACAATATGTCCGCCGAACCTGCCGCCTGCCGTCATGGCCCGTTCCAGGTTAAGGGGACTTCCCACGGGAAGACGGGCGAGATTGGAACGCTTCAGGGTTTCAGGCATTACATCCGCATAAAAACAGCCGGAATCAAAGGAATATGCGGTAAGGCAGACGCCGTTGACGGCAATGCTGTCTCCTTTTTGAATGTCCTCCAGGACTCTGTCTGCTTTGACGGCCAGGCGGGAACCGGATAAACCGCCCTTAACAGACATCAGGATTCCGGTTTCCTCTATGATTCCTGTGAACATGGCATCAACTCCCCTTCGATAAGAATGTCCTGGTCCAGGACCGTGATTTTGGTCTTTCCCAGGGAAAAGCCCTGGTATGGGAATTCCGCCCCTCTGCCTCCCACAGGTGTTTTGGCGGTTGCGCCTCCAAAGAGTCCGGGGGAAATATAGGCCTGCACTCTGTTTACGATTCCCTGGTTCAGGGCGGACCAGTTGAGGGTGGAACCGCCTTCCAGCAGGACGCTGTCAATGCCCATCTGTCCCAGGCGTTCTGTGAGGGCATTCAGATCCACGCGTCCCTCACGGGGCGGAAGGAGGAGGATTTCACAGCCCTTTTCTTCATAGGGAAGCCATGCTTCCCTGTCAGGACAGCAGGTGGCCAGTATGGTCCTGGCCTGGGAGCAGGTGGCAGCGACCTGGGAATCCGGCGGTGTGCGAAGCTGTGAATCGCAGATAATCCGCACCGGATTCCTGGTATCCGGGAGACGGCATGTAAGCAGGGAATCATCGGCCAGTATGGTTTCCACACCGCACATGACAGCAGAATACCTGCTTCTGTCCTCATGGACCCTTCGGCGCGCTCTCTCCCCGGTAATCCATCGGGAATGCCCGGCAAAGGTGGCTGTCTTGCCATCCAGTGTCATGGCATATTTCATGATAACAAGGGGCCGGCCGGTCTTTATGTAGTGGAAGAATACGTGGTTGAGTTCCCTGCATTCTTCTTCCAGAATACCTTCTGTCACTTCAATGCCGTTGGTTATTAAGATTTTGGTGCCCTTGCCGGATACCATGGGATTGGGATCCCTTGTGCCTATGACCACCCGGCGGATGCCGCTTTCTATGATGGCATCCGTGCAGGGCGGGGTCTTGCCGTGATGGCAGCAGGGCTCCAGGGTTACATACAGGGTTGCGCCCCTGGGAGATTCGGTCAGGGATGCAAGGGCATTCCGCTCTGCATGGGGCCCGCCGAAATAAAGGTGGCTGCCCTGTCCGATGATACGGCCCTCCCTGACAATGACAGCACCCGCCATGGGATTGGGGCTGACCTTTTTGCAGCCCTTTCTGGCCAGTTTCAGTGCGATGGACATGTAATCAGAATCGTTCAATGCGGTGCCTCCTTTACAAATGATGGGACACGCATGGCGCAGCCATGGCCTGTCCCCTGGTTCACAGCTGTAAAAACAGCTATAAAAAATGCCTTGAACCGGTATCGTTCAAGGCAGAAAATATAAAACCCAAGGCACAGTTTCTGTGCCATATGGAGGGCATGGGGGTGGGAGGTACACAAAAGCCCTGGAATGATAGTTCATTCCAGGGCACTTTCAACCAGCCACAAAAAGCGCATAAGCGCGTCCATGTCATCGTTCCATCTTCTTTCATCCAGACTGTACTGTCGGCTTCGGAGTTTCACCGAATCATGCCTTGCGGCTCGTGGGCTGTACCACCGGTAGGGAATTGCACCCTGCCCTGAAGATATTATTCAATTGAGTGTTATTATAAGCACTGTGCGGCGGTATGTCAAGAAGGATTTTTGGAATAACGGTTAAATCTCAGGGCGCATTGTGCTATAATGAAACTATGAAAGCAAACCATGGAAGCAGGCGTGGGCCTGCGCTGTCAGAACAGGAGGATGGGCGTATGAAGGAAGGAAAGAAACTCATTGTGGCCATTGGCAGACAGTACGGCAGCGGCGGCAGTGAAATCGGCGCCAGGCTGGCCAAGGAACTGGGAATCCATTTCTATGACAAGAATATCCTGCGCATGAATTCAGACCAAAGCGGTATCAAGGAGAGCTATTACTATCTGGCAGACGAGAAGGCGGGAAACAAGCTTTTGTATAAGATTGTCAAGAGCCTGACCCCGGAAAAGGGAAGTCCTTCCTTTGGCTCCGACCTGGTGTCGGCGGACAATCTGTTCCGGTTCCAGTCCGAGGTTATACGAAAGCTGGCGGCGGAGGAGAGCTGTGTTATCATGGGGCGCTGTGCCGACTATGTGCTGGAGGGCGCGGAAGGTCTGGTAAGAGTATTCCTGTACGCGGATATGGAATACCGGGAAAAGCGAATCAGCGATCTGGGCTATTATGAGCCCAGGGATATCAGGAAGAACATCAAGCGCATTGACAGAGAGCGGAGGGATTACCACCGGTACTACACAGGCCGCGATTGGGAAAATGTGGAGAACTACGACCTGATGCTGAACACGGCATCCCTGGGAACAGAGGGGGCCATGGAAGCCATACGTGCCTATTTGCGGATTAAGGAATATGAGCTGTAGCGTGCCGGTGCCTGCCCCTAAGCTGCACTTTTCAGGTTTAGGGGAAAATACATGCATATAATAGGCTGGGCAGTATTATATTTAGGTAATGAAAAGAAACTGCGAGGTATTACATGGCAACCAATCCAGAACGGACATCCAGTGGACTGCTGCAGATTAACGTAATCAACATACAGAATAATTTTCCCATACAGAACGCCAGGGTCACTATCAGCTATAAAGGAGAACCGGACCGCACGGTGGAGCAGCTGACCACCAACAGTTCAGGCCAGACAGAGCAGGTGCAGCTTCCGGCGCCACCTGTGGAATACAGTCTGGAACCAAGCATTATCCAGCCCTATTCAGAATATAACCTGATGGTAGAGGCAGAGGGCTTTGAGCCTCTGGCCATATCCGGCACCGAGATACTGGCCCAGGCCACGGCCATACAGCCGGCAGTCATGACACCGGTTGGCGGGGAAACACCTCCCGAAGACCCGGTGGTGATACCGGATCATACCCTGTACGGGAATTACCCCCCAAAGATAGCGGAACCAGAGATAAAACCAGTGAACGAGAGCGGGGAAATCGTACTCAGCCGGGTGGTAGTGCCTCAGACCGTGGTGGTCCATGACGGGGTGCCAACGGACAGTACGGCCAAGGACTATTATGTGCCCTACAGGGACTACATAAAAAATGTGGCATCCAGCGAAATATATTCCACCTGGCCCAGGGCCACCATAACAGCCAATGTGCTGGCAATCATGTCCTTTACCCTGAACCGGGTATACACAGAGTGGTACAGGAACCAGGGCTATGATTTCACCATCACGTCCTCCACTGCCTTTGACCACAAGTGGATATATGGAAGGAATATATTCGAGAGCATCAGCCTGATCGTGGATGAGATATTTGATAACTACCTGTCCCGTCCGGGTGTGAGACAGCCTATCCTGACCCAGTACTGTGACGGGCGCCAGGTCCAGTGTCCGAACTGGATGACCAAATGGCAAGAGCGTATGCATTATTTAAAAAGCCCCGGATGGCCTTATTTTATAAGGCTTCCGGGGTTTCTATCAAGTAATAATCGACGTCTATATGATTTGTTTTTTTATCATATGTGATTTGGTCAACAATGCTTTTTAGCGCGGCATTTTTTTCTTGCATAGTAAATTTATCAGATTGAACAATATCCAAAACGTTAGAGATACTGATTAACATTCGGGAATCATTTGAAACAGTATCGGAGCTATTGTGTTCAATCGTATCAATCATTTCCTGCAATTCCTGCCGTTCTTTCTGGAGCCTTAACTTATTGGCTTTATACTCCTCTTTGGTGTCGATACCGTCCATATAAGCCTCTTTGGCCCTCTCCTCCTTGAATGATAAGCGGTCAAGGTTTTTATATAATACTTCCAACTCACCCCCACGACTTTGATTTTGATAAGATTTTTTAATGGTATAGCTGACTGTGCCTTTTCGTAGGGCTTCCTCCAATGCCTTGATTACAGTTGGGCCGATTTCCTCCTCCCTCACGTAACAGTCATTATTACATTTTCCCTTAAGATAGCCATAGCACTGAAAATAGAACGAATCCGGCAATGTTTTGCGGTGCACGACGCAAGAGGAAAGAGAACGACCACACTTGGAGCATTTAAGGAGGCCAGACAGCCAATGTTTAGAGATTTCAGAGGGCTTTGCATTGCGACGCTTATACTCCGAATGATATCGTTCTTGGGCCTTTTCAAATAATTCTTTTTCAATGATAGCGGGATGATGGCCGGGCCGTATGATCCACTCAGAAGGGTCCCTAATCTCGTTTGTCTCATTGATAGTACGATTCCAACGGATATCACCGGCATATCCGGGATTTTGAAGGATATACTCGATTGACCGTTTTTCAAAAGGTTTACCATGGCTTGTCTTATGGCCTAAACTGTTTAAATGTTTGACAATAGCAAAAATACTCATATTTTCGTATACGTATTTTTCAAAAATCAACCGAACTATTTTTGCTTCATCCGGGACAATCTCAGGAGTGGCCTTATGATAAGGTATCCTATATCCAAGAGGTGGGCGGCATTGATAGCCCCCGTTTAAGGCTTTTTGGGTCATACCCCTGGTTACATCACCAGATAACCGAATAGAATAGAATTCGTCCATCCATTCAATGATACGTTCTATCAAACTTCCAAACGGTCCGTCAACCAATGGCTCCGATATGCTGACCACATCCACGCTGTACTTATTTCGCAGCATTGATTTATATACAATGCTTTCCTCCTGGTTACGTGCAAAACGTGAGAATTTCCATAGCAATATTACATCAAATGGATGGTCGGATGATTTTGCCGTTGCAATCATTTGCTGGAATTTTGGCCGTTTATCTGCCTTACGTCCAGAAATACCATTCTCGATGTAAATATGCTTTTCGGAAACAATCATATCATGGGATTTTGCATAATCCAAAAGCAGACGCTTTTGAGAATCTGGAGACAATTCTTCCTGCTTTTCGGTGCTGACACGAATATACAGTGCAGCCATTAATATTTTCTTTTTCATTATATCACCCTATTCATACTATGACTTAAGAGCATAAAAAATACGCCCCTTGCCAGGACGTACCAGGAATGATATAATTCTAATGTTCGGATAGGTTATATCTTCCTGGTTCATCCGGTAAGAGTTAATCTATGCAAAGGCTTCCGTGTTACCAGCACGGGAGCTTTTTGCTTATTTTACCGCTCTGAACGGGCAGCAGCTACAAGCGCGTCTTGAAGGACCTTGGAAAAATTAAGATTCTTTTTTTCTCCATAAGTGTTGAGCCATGCCGGGATGGTTATATTTTTCCGAATGGTCTTTGAGCCGTACTTTTCCGTATAGGCATCCATATCGAGGACCAAAAGGTTTACAAAACTTCCGGCAGGGCAGGGGACAGCAGTAAAGTCACTTGGAGCCGGATAGTTATTACCATCCTCCATCTCGTCCAATATCCATCCGCTGGCGGCATCGGCGCCCATCTCGATGGCTTCCACAAGGTTCCGACCTTCAGTCACGCAGCCGGGGAGGTCCGGGACCTCAACGGTATAACCGGAAAGCTCCTCACAAGGTGTAAAAATAGCAGGATATACAAGTTTCAAAACAATCACCTCCATCTTATGATTGTAAGGAGCGGGACTATTTAAGCCCCGCCTGTTTAAGGATTGAATCAGCGGTCCCTTTGTCAACGTCGCCGGTGTGAAAAGGAATTGTAACTTTTCCCGGCTTGCTAGGGTGCTTATACTGTCTGTGAGAACCTTTCTGGTTCTTCACATACCAGCCATCCTCCAGAAGCATTTTCTCTAATTCTCTGGCCCGCATCTTCTGTACCTCCTTACAATTACATTATACACACTATGCGCATAAAAGTCAAGAAGAAAATGTGTATAATGCGCATTATTTTATTTCAAGCGAAAAACCATGTTGCAAGAGCCATTGTTTTGAATTTTCTTTTTGTTCAGGAGTAGCGGTACGAACGGAGTATATACATTTGTGCACCCCGGCCCAAAAGGCAAGCTCACTTTTCGGGAGGGGAACTTGATATTTTTGGCAATAGGCCAGTATCTTACTCTTATCAAGAGAAAACATAGCTTCATCGCGTTCTTTAAGAAATTGCTGGATATCAACCATAAGAACCTCCTTATGCCACATCACTGGTGAAATCAATATCATTTATACTTTCATTCACATTTTCCATTACTTCATGATTTTCGATAAACGATATCCATGAAAGACGGGAGTCTGAATTAATTTCATGTTTTAGATTGTTATATAGAGGCTCCATGGACATCCTCCACATATCATACGCAGCCTTTTCCACTTTTTCGTCAGACCACTTCTTTTTTCGTTTAGCATTCTGGAGGCCCTGGAACTGCCGGGCCTTTCTCATAAAAGTATTATACCCTTCCAGATTGGATTCCAAATACTCTAAAAATTCTTTGTATTTCATCCTTCCACCACCTTTCCAAGAACTTCTCCAACAAGTTTTATTTCATCATTGGCAGGTATGTCATTATATTTCTTGTTATGGGATATAAGACAGTTAACTCCTAACTCCTTAATAAAGCACTCGTTTCCACGGGTAAAAATTCCAATACCACCAATAGGAATTAAAGTTGTTTTCCTAACAAATACCTTATCGCCATCATAATAGGTGGGCTCCATACTATCTCCATTAACACCAATAACAAAATCGGCCCTATCAGATAGCTCATTGTCCACCACCTCAATCATATCGGTGGGAACATCGTCAAAGAGATATTCGCCGCTTCCGGCAGAGGCCAGATGTTGATAGTAACTGATAATACGGGTTGGAACTTTGGAGATTGATGGTTCAGAGGATTCGATGCGCTCAATTCGCTCCATCTCCCATGCAAGAATCACATTGACGTGATTTTTGCCCACGCTATCAAGATTACGGTACTTTATAATCATCTCTCTTTCTTCCAGAGAAACAATGAGTTCAGACAGATTTTCCATTTCATCTTGATACAGATAATTTGCATCACATTGCAGAGCATCAAATAGTCGTGATATCAATTCTATTTTGGGTGAACTAACTGAATTTTCATAATTGGCAATGGCGGAAGGTGTGACACCTATTTTTTGCGCCAATTCAATACGTGTCATATTTAATGCTTCGCGCCTTTCTTTAATTCTTGTATTTAAGCTCATTCTTAATTACCTCCATGATTAGATTATATCAAAGTTTACTGATAAGTCAATAATGATTCTACAAAAAACTTGTAAAAATATATTGACATTACAAGAATAGTGATATATACTGAGGTAAATTACAAAAAACTTGTAAAGGAGGAGCAAAAATTGCAAGAAATAAAATATGAGCAAATCATAGAGAATATCAAGAAACTTGTAAAGGAAAGCGATATAAAACAGGGTGCTATTGCAAGAAGAGCGGGTTTTACAGACCAGTCATTTAGTGACATGATGTACGGAAGGAAACTTTTGAGGGCTGAGTACATACCGCAAATAGCCGCAGCTCTTGGAAAAACCATAAATGAAATATACGGAGTCGAAAACACCAAAGACTCTATAAAAAAAGGAGCCTAAAAATGGCTATCACTACAAAACAAATACTCTTAATTTGCGTGATAGCCTTAAATTGCTTGTATTTGATTCTAAAACCTAAATGTACTCTTGTTCTGAGTCAGGATACATAATACAGATTTGTCGATGGATGGTATGACCAAGGTGAGAAACGCTAGGATGTAAGGTCAAACATTTTTTTTCATCGGGGAAAATTATATCATTGTTATTAACAGTTGGAGCTACGATGTCAATTAATTCAGCTTTAGTTCTGGGGCTTTTTGTTCCTGGAGGAAGAAACTTTCTGACTTTACTAATATGCAAATGCTTAAGCAACTTTGCAGTATCAGTTACCTCACAAGCCAGATTGGCTCCAATTAGTTTGTTTGCAAACTCAATGGGAAAAAGTTCTTCAGAGGCATTATTGTTGCCACAGTGATAACAAAAATAACCAAATATCTGTTGCTCTTCGGGAGTCAAAACAGATTTGATTATCTGCATGGCCTCATTCTTATTCAATTGTGGTACATCTGTACTAGCTACTTCGCAAGGCGGGTTAAATAAGTGCAACTCATATGCCAAGCGGTACATATGCTTGCATGGGAGCTTTCTTAAGGCAAAATCTCTGCAAGTACAATTAGAGAGCGTGGTTGTGTATTTACTGCTTGACCCTTTGAAAACAGCATTACAATCAGATTCATTAATTTCAAGCGGAGAAAGCCCTTTTTCACAAGCCTTTTTTTGACGCTTAAGTTGTTCGGAAGTGGAATGGATATCATCCCATTGATTCCATGTAGCAGTATTTATCATAAGTCCTCCAATGTTATTTACTCAGCCCTGCCGGGGGCCTGTAAGTACAGTATAAAACGGAGGGGGAGAAAAAGCAAATTGAAAAGAGGAAACAAGTACAACCCGTAATACATAGAATCTACCAGGGAGGTGGTGGAATGAAATCTGAGAACAGGGAAACAACAATGACATTTACCAACAGGATAAAAATTGGTAACAAAAAAATAAGATTGGATGACTTACCAGCAGAGGAACAGATAGCAATTGCAAACCGGCTGATATATCAGCCTTTGACAACAATTCAAAACATAGAAGTCATTCAGACCGCCTAAAGGCGGCCTTGTGGGACGAGCAGTAAAAAGACCGGAATTATTTGGACAAGCTAAAATCCGGCAGAGGAGGTAAAAGGATGTCTGAGAAAGAAAAAATGTTGAGAAAGTGGATCCAGAATCACAAGCAACTTATAAGCGAAGCGCCAGACGAGAAACAGAGGGATTACATAACCATGATGTGGCTGGGATATCTTAATGGTCTCCGTATGTCCAATGCAATTACATGGGCCAAATACAACAACCTGTATGACGAGCTGCAGCGGTTTGTAGCCGGAATGTAGGCGGCGTAATGATACCCATAAAATGGAAAAAGCTCTTAACTCTACTGCAATAGGTTAAGAGCAAGGTCCCTAACAGACCAATAATAAACTCGTCTTTTATTATATCTGTTAGGGGCTGAAAAGTCAAGGAAATACGTGCTTTCTTGCACGTTTTATGGCTTGATAAAAGGATTAAACTTAGGACAGGGAGCCTTCCGTATGCGCAGATATAAACAGATAGAGTATAAGGCGGGTATCACCATAGAGGTTATAAAGTGCATACCCAGGGGGAGCAGGAAGGGAGAGCAGCGGCAACCGGTCAAGAAAAAGACCAAGGAAGAGATAAGGGAGGCCAATGCGAGACAAGCAGCCAGAAAGCTCATGAGAAAGGTCAATGCTAATTTCCGTCCTGGGGACTGGCACGTAGTCCTGACATACCCAAAAGGTGAGAGGCCCACACCGGCAGAGGCCAGAGGGCATATAAAGACATTCCTTCGGAAATTGAGGGACGAATATAAAAAGCATGGCCTCGAACTTAAGTACATCCAGGCAACGGAATACCTAAACAAGGCAATCCACCACCACATAATTATAAATAACGTTAATGATGGGAAAGAGACATCCCTACAGTATGTAAACCGGATATGGGGCAGTATCACAAAAGGACATCCGAAATACGTTCCTCTCTATGATGAGGGAGAATATAGAAAACTGGCTGATTACTTTGTTAAGGAAACGGATAAGACCTTCAGAAACGAGGACAGCCCGACAAAACAAAGATACTCATGTTCCAGGAATCTTAAGGAGCCAAACGTAAGTCACAGAATCAATACCACTAAAAACGGATGGATGATGATTCCGCGGCCCAGGCCGGGATACTACATAATACCGGATACTTTATACAACGGAGAGGACAAGCTGGGATACCTATATCAGCGATATGTAATGGTTAAACTTAACCCTACGGACAAAGACTGGGAGCCGTGCAGTAATTGGGGCGAGGAGGACGGTTATGAGTGAAAGACAAGTGACAATCGAAGTACATGCAACGGCAAGTAAATACTGGGGTTGCATGGAAACGTTAGACCGCAATGGAAACCTGTACAGGAAAGACATTGAAGAGGACAGAAAGAGCACGGTAAACGGGAACGCTCTGCAAGCATTAATAAGCGCCCTGCACCGGCTGCGTTATTCCTGCATCCTGGATATACATACAGATAATGAATATGTGGTTAACTCAATCATCAACCGATGGGTGGATAACTGGGAACAAAGCGGATGGAAGAACGCCAAAGGCGACACCATACCACATAAGGAGCAGTGGCAGGAACTTAGAAAGCTGCTTGCCAATCATTCTGCCAGATTTACCACCACGAAATAGGGAGGAAAACATGCGTAAAAGTCAAGTAAACACTGGAATGGAAGATACGACGAGAGGGCCTATAACAAAGAATGAATTAAAAGCATTCAGACGGATGATATGGCCGGGAGATAAGCTGAGATGCAGATACCCAAGAAGAAGAGGCGACGATGAAGAAAAGGTCGGCAAAATGAAGGTACTAAAACAATACCCACACATTGTCACGCTGGAGTATATAGGAGCCTGCGGTAAAACGTTTGAAACAAGTATGACGTGGGCAGAGGCAATTATCCTGAATCGGAGGCCACAGAAAAAATCAAAAGTATCATAGAGAAAGAGCCGGCAGAGGTATGTTACATATGCGGCAGAGGGGGAAAATTACATAAACATCATATTTTTGGCGGAAATCCAAATAGGGAACACTCTGAGCAGTATGGCCTTACGGTCCATTTATGCCCAGATTGCCACACAGAAGGAAAGGATGCGGTGCACAAAGATGCAGAAATTATGGAAGCGTTACACAAAATTGGTCAAGCAGCTTTTGAGCAGGAACACACAAGAGAGGAGTTTATGTGGATTTTCGGGAAAAATTATCTTGACCCAAATCCAGACATCGAGCCAGACGGATGCCAAAGAGAACCCGAATGGGGGTTTATCTGGCTTGCAACTGATAATTAAAAGGCCGGATTTGCTGCTTGGTGGAAAAATAACCTACATCGGCCCGGCACAATGTATATGGTGCGAGGAATTTGATAATCTGGACATGTGTCCGGGTGTAATGAACCGGAAGGAATGCCCGGTTGTGAGACGGGAGATTACAGTGGAATCAATCAGGTACAGTTGGAATGGAGCGCATGAATGCATATGCACCATTAACAACGGAGAACTGAGTATGAATTTACAGAAAAAAAATCTTATCACAATCGAAAAAGTGGAGGCACCATGGAAGAACTTCGTGTGGCCTGGGACATGGCCAGAAGCATAGAGAGCATACCAAAACATGCAGGGAGGCTATGCTACATAGGCAAAAGGATACTGAATGATAGGATATATCTCTTTTACCGGGACTCGTCGTGGAATTATTGGTATAAGACCAGGATTATAACCAAGGACGGGATAATATCGGAATACGAAGCCATATTTGGACGGAAAGGAAGAAAACATGAATAGAGTCATTTTGATGGGCAGGCTCACCAGGGACCCGGATGTGAGATACACGCAGGGAGAGAAGTCAATGGCAATTGCCAGATATACGTTGGCAGTGGACAGGCGAGGAAAGAAGGAAAGGGACCAGGACCAACAAGCGGCTGATTTTATCAATTGTGTTGCATTTGACCGGGCGGCGGAGTTTGCGGAAACGTATTTCCACCAGGGGATGCGGGTGTTGGTATCCGGCAGGCTTCAAACAGGGAGCTATGTAAACAAAGAGGGCAAGAAGGTATATACAACAGAGGTGATATTGACAGACCAGGAATTTGCAGATAGCAAGGGGAGCAATGCACCGGAAACCAGACAGGCCCAGGGGACGGACTTGGGGGACGGATTCATGAATATACCTGACGGAATAGAGGACGAAGGACTACCATTCGTATAAGGAGGAAGGAAATGAAAACAATATCAATCGCAAACCTCAAAGGCGGGGTACATAAGACTACAACAGCAGTGAGCATGGCGGAGCTGATAGCGGACCGATATCAGAAAAAGGTCCTGCTGCTGGATAATGACAAGCAGGGAAATGCATCACGCTTGTTTCGGCTATATAACCCGGAGTCATTACGGGGAGCGCCGGATATGATTAAGACCAGGGAGGCCAGAAAGAACATGGTCCAGACGGAGAATCAGAACCTTTCCATAATCCCATGCAATTATTATATGGAACAGGCCGTGCTGGACCTGCAAAACGACAGGGCCAGTAAGCAACATAACAGATACAAGGAGGCCCTGGACTCAGTAGGGGACATATTTGATTACTGCATTATCGACAATCCGCCAGATTTAGGGCTTAATGTGGTCAATGCCCTGGTGGCATCCCAGGAAATCATTATCCCCCTGCATTTGGATGATTACTCCATGGATGGATTGGACATGCTGGTGGAACAGATTATGTCTATGCGTATTTTCAACCCAGATATTAAATTAGCCGGATGTCTAATCACTGGATTTGAAAAAACGGAAACCAGCGTGGCGGCAGAGGAATGGTTACGGGAAAAAAGTGGACAGCCAGTATTTGAAAGGCATATCCGACACTTTAAGCGGGCTAAGGATGCCACATTTATGCACCAGTCACTTATTACATATTGCATACGCAGCGGAGCCGCCCAGGACTATAAAAAGTTTGTGGAGGAGTATATGGGGAGGGAAAGAAAATGATGGGATTCAATATTTTGAACACCCTAAATTCCGCCACACTGGCAGAGGCGAACCGGGCAGAGGAATACAAAGACATCATAATAGATTATCAAGATATCATAGTCACTGACCACAATAAATACAGCATGGAGGAAATACAGGAACTCGCAACAGGAATATTGCTGACAGGAGGTATCCAGGAGCCTCTTGTTGTGGGCCGGGTGGACGACGGGGCCGGGAATGGGTATCGTCTGATATCTGGGCATAGGAGGTTGCGGGCCATAGGCATCCTGGTAGGGGAAGGGAACGAAGAGTATAAAAAGGTCCCGTGCCGGTATAAGGATATGACCGAAACGCAGTTTCGCATGGAACTTCTTTGCGGGAATACATTTAACCGGAAAATGTCTGATTATGATTTGATGATACAGGCGCAAGAGTGGAAGGACGTGCTGACACAAGCCAGGAAGGAAAAACTTATCATTCTGGACGAGGGAAAACGCATCCGGGACTATGTAGCCGGAATATTGGGAGAATCCACGGGAAAGATAGGGCAACTTAATGCAATCAATGCCAATGCCACACAGGAGGTAAAAGAAAAGCTCCAGACCGGGGAAATGGGAATTACCTCAGCCTACGCCGCCAGTCAGTTAGATCCGGAAAGTCAGAAAAAGGTCGTCTCCAGGATAGAAAGTGGGGAAGATGTTAGGAGCGAGGAGATACAGCGGATTATCGAAGAAAAACGCAAGCAACAGGCAGAAGAAGCAGAGGGCCGGGAGGAAGAACTGGATCCAGATGACGAACAAGACCAGGAAAAAGAGCAACCATCAAGTCAGGAGAAACAGGTACGGAAAATAGAGGACCAGCAGAGGCAACCGAATGTGTCGGATACTGACACAAATGAGGATGAAAAGGGCTACGCCAAAAGGCTTCATGCACTTAAGATGTTGGAGAAGTATTATACCTTTATGTCAGGAGAGGAATTGGAACTACTGGAGCGCATTTTAGAGGACTGTAAGCGCAGGAAACGGGAATATGCTATGGATGAAGATTAAGGAGGACATATCATGAAAGAGATATCCCACACTTTGTACGTAAAGTTTTAAAGAGGGATTGTGATGAAAAAAGTGATAGCCGATTTAACAGAGGAATTAAAAGTAAAAGAGAGAATAGAAGGGGTATTTATGACCGTTGATGATAAAACGGGACAATATGCAATCGAGATAAAATTTCCCCCCAAAATGATTCCGATTCATAAAGTGTTTTTAATAATGCTTATGAGAGGGTGCATGAAATGCACCTTGAAAATGAGATGGGCAAACAGAGATAAGGAATTAGCCGATTTTTTAAACATGATGATAATAAAGGAGTGGAAAAGTGAATAACATACATGACGAGTCGGGGATTGAAAGCAATAAAAACCAGTGTTTTGTGGAAAACAACATAGAAACGTGGAAAAAAATCGAGTGGATAGCCAATATGTACGGATATGATGCGCAGAGCAGACAATGCATGGAAGAGGCGGCTGAGTTAATCCAGGCTATCAACAAGAGGTGGAGGAAAGCGGCATACGGGGGAAACGATAAGGAGATTGCAGCGGCAGAGGAACGCATAATAGACGAGATGGCGGATGTCATAATCATGTTATGGCAGCTCAAACTTTTATTAGGGGTTAGGGAGCACGTTCTGGAGGAAAAGATTGAGGACAAGCTAAACAGACAGTTAGAGAGGATGAAAGGGGCCTATCCACAAAAAGCAGCGGAAAATAAAAATGTAGACTATGAAAATATCATACTGACACCGCAGCAGATGCGGATAATAGACGAACTGTATATTGAAAAATGCAGAGAAGTCAATTATTTAAGAAAGGCATCAATACTAATACTGGAAACAAAAGAAGAAATTGCGGTTTGGAATCAGAAAATGTGCCCAATGGCAAAACAGGATTATTGGCCTGTGTGCATGGCATATGATACAAAGACCGGGAAATGCACCGGAATTATTGCTTGCCAGTATAGTCCATACGACCAGAAAGGAAAACAGACATCATGAAATGCGATATGTGTGATTGCCATACATCAAAGATAGTAAAAATCAGAAATCACAAGAATGGAAACGAGCTGAATATTTGCCGGGGTTGCGCCGTACAGAATGGCTTTATAAAAAAGCCGTCAGATACCCACTGGGAATGTAAGTATTGCGATTGCACAAGAGGGGTTCCGTATGCGGACGAACCGAATTTCATGGTATGCGCCCGGTGTGGAGCCGAGTGGGAAGATTGTAAGATGTTGGTTGATGATGAATATTAACTATTTTCGGATGGAGGCAGAGGGATGAAAAGAACGACAATAGAAAAGCCTGCCGGTGAAATGAACATGGTAGAGTTGGCACACAATTGCATGTATGCAAAAGACCGGTGGGCATGGTACAGGGATTATGATTCGGACATGGATCTGCGGGACTTCATTCGCAAATTCAGCGAGGCAGAGGGTGCAAGCGAACTGCCGGAGGACAATGAAGCATTGTCTGACATCCTCATGGACAATCTGCAATATGGTATCAATGACCCAGATGGTCGCACTGCATTGGTATACCGCCTTATGTGGGCAATGGCAGACCTACGGGAAACGCTTATGGAATATGAGAACACGGGCGTGAATCCGAAGGAAATAGAAAATCTGCTACATAAGTGGACTCCGGTAAAAAAGGAATTACCAGAGACATACACAAGCGATAGACTTTGGATTAGTATTCAATATCCCAACGGTTATTCACGCACAGTCGAGGGAAGGTATGACAAATTTAAAGGTGAATTTCTTTATGCAAATCAGAAACCAGTCAAAGATAAGGTGATTGCATGGATGGAGTATAAACCACCGGCCTGTTATTCTGGGAAATGACAGTTAGGTATTTGGGAGACTAAATCGTAGCTTATAACACAGCAGTGCATACCGGTACCTGATTCGCAGGACCGTGACTGTGTAAAGATAGCTGGCATGGCTCTGGTGTATGCACAACCAGTAAGACCAGCAGCGGATGTGCCTATGGAGAGATAATGGAGGACCATACGGCCAGGGGTTCCGGTCTGGCGCACATCCACTATATCGTTATTTAGCAAAGGAGTGAATTATGAAATGTGTATTGAAATATCCAGGAGCAAAGAACCGCATTGCTGACTGGATTTGTGAATACATACCCCCACATGAAGTATACCTGGAACCCTACTTTGGCAGTGGGGCGGTGTTTTTTAACAAAACTCCGGCCAGAATCGAAACAGTGAATGACCTGGATGGGAATGTGGTCAACTACTTTAGGGTTATCCGGGAGAGGCCACAGGAGTTGATGACCCAGCTGGAGATGACGCCATATAGTAGGGATGAATATTATGGTTCCCGTGAAAATTTAGATAAGGATACGGATATAGAAAAGGCAAGGAAGTTTGCGGTACGGTGTTGGATGGGCTATGGGGCCAGTAACGCCTATTTCAGTGGATTCAGGAGTAGCCAACAAACCAGAAGCCCTTATACCACAAAAGAATGGAGAAATTTGCCGGAGAGATTATTGGCAGCTGGGGAACGTTTAAAAAATGCTCAGATTGAGAATCTGCCAGCAATAGAACTGATTAGACGGTATGATACGCCGGATGTATTTATGTATGTCGACCCTCCTTACTTACATGGGACACGGAAAAATTATCTTTACCGGTATGAAATGGAAGACAATGAACATATTGAACTGTTGGAACTGCTTGTGGAGCATCCGGGAAAGGTACTGCTATCTGGCTATGACAATGACCTGTATAACCAGATGCTTATAGGATGGAGGAAGGTTAGCAAGAAGACACAGGCAGAGGCTGGGATACCCAGGGTTGAAACTTTGTGGATGAATTATGAGATAGGTCAGGTAGAGTTACCTTTGGGCCTATAAATTAGCATTTAACGGAATTGCCGGGAAAGGTGAAAAATGAAAAAGAAATACAATAATGGAATGTTAAAAACCGAGTTATCAGCAGACGGGAAAATCATTCATTTTTCCTTGAAAGTTGCGGATTTAAAGAAATTGTTTAAATACAGCCCTGAAAATTATGACGGTAGCAATATAAAGAGAGGGAAGGAACAGGAATTTGTTGATTACATTTTAAACAGATTAAGTGAACCAAGTACCAGAGATGAAAATTCCGTAAAATGGTTAATCCCCTTTGAAGAAGTATTTCTGGAGATTCTGGAAGGGTACGAGGATTTTGTGACTTATAAGGAAAATTAAGATTTGAAGAAAGAAGGTGTGAAGTGTTAGAAATTTTAATCATACCAGAAAATATGCAGCGGGGCGATAGGATACTCAATGCAATATGCAATATTGAAACAGAACCTATTGCAGAATATAGCAAGGGGCGAAAAAGGATTCGTACCCAAGGCGGGACGACATATAAGGTTATTTGTCCTGAAATACGATACTTGATGGGACATAGGGCAGATCAAGTGATTTTAGATTTTGCATTTGTGAACGCGTTGAAAAATGTAGTTGATTCAATTCTACGTAATTCATGTGTTCCAACAGAGTTTCAGATCATAGATGACAGAAAAATTTTAAATGGTTGTATTCGACCATATTAGGATTGAGGTGACGAAATGAGAAAATTAAGACTGATTAAAGTGGTCGTGCCGGAGATTGTTGCATATTCCAGCCAGGGTTCAAAACCCATGAAACCGGAATATGAGTGTTCCTGCGGAATGGGCGTGGCAGAGGAGTATAAATGCTGTCCCTACTGCGGTGCAGAACTGGCATGGGAACAGGTTAGGAGACCATCGAAGGAATTTAGAAAACTGTTAGACAAGCTTTAAAATTTAAGGGAACAAAAAAGAGCCTTACGGCTCTGCCCGACGTTTTCACTAGCGGGTGTGGAATTTCAACCACACAAGGGTCTGCTGGCGGCTTTGCGTTCCCTGTTATTTGATTCAATTATAACAGCTTTAAAGCAACTATTCAATAGCAATAGTAGCTATTTTAATTTTCGGGAGAACCAGAGGAAGGAAATAAGATGATTGTTGTATTAGCTATATTAGGAGTATTATTGGGATTTTCTGTTGCTGTGAACATTGTTCTTGTGGTCGGATATGGACAACAAGTTAAGGAAAATGAACGCTTAAAACATAAAGAGTGGAGACGTAATCTGACATAAAAGAACGGTGGTTCAAGTTTGTAAATTAAGGTTTTAAGGAGAAAGGAATGGCAAAGTGCAGTAAACAAACAGAGGATATGTGTCTATGTAGAGATTGTGCAGTTATAAACTGCGAACGGTATAACTGCCGTGAGTGCGAGACGATCACGCACGAAAGAATCCATGAAGTATTTTTCTGCAACAGTTTCCGCGAGCAGGATAGTAGCAGATAAAATTAGCATTTGAAGGAGGAATAAAAATGTTTTCAAGTATGGAAATAGAGATAATCGAAGAACTAAATCACCCACTCTATACAGTGGAATTTTTGAAAGAATGGGTTGGACGTAATGATAATGTGGTGGTCAATGCACCGGCAGCTTTACAGGCTATGGGAGCTAACGGGTATTATGAAGCTATTAGAAGGATTGCTGAAATTCGACAGGAAAAAGAAGATAAAGACGCAATCGAGGAGATTTTTAAGGAAAATTAACGTTTCCGGGAGAACCGGAAGAAAGGACAGATATGACTGTAGAAGAAGCGATTGAGGGATTTAAAATAGATAATGTTTTTCTGTCTGGAAAAGAAGATGGAGTTGTGGAGCGTAATAATATGGCGATTGAAGCGCTTAGAATAATGGGAAAGTATGACTGGATACCAGTGAAGGAGCAGATACCAGAAACAAGTGGGGCTATGCGTGAAGATGAAAAACTCTTGATTTTATTGCCAGATGGAATGAGGACGGTATCGTTTTATATCAATACATCATCAGGAGGAAAGATGTTTTTTGATGGATGGGATTCATACAACCCAATTGCCTGGATGCCATTACCAGATAATCAAAACTGAAATTACATGGAGGAAGAAGATGTCTGAACATGGTTTCTTTAATATGGATTGCATGGTAGGGATGGGGCAATATCCAGATAAATATTTTGGATTGGCTATAGTAGATCCCCCTTATGGAATTGGCGAGAGCGGAGAGAAAAATCACACCCGCAGCAACCTGATTAAGGCAAAAGATTACAAATCCTATACGGGTAATGACAAAGAACCTCCATCAAAAGAATACTTCCATGAACTATTCCGGGTATCAAAGAATCAGATTATATTTGGCGCAAACCATTTTATAAGTCGTATCCCGTATGATAGCCATTGCTGGATTGTATGGGATAAAGACAATGGAGCCAATGATTTTGCGGATTGCGAGCTTGCATGGACCAGTTTTAAAACAGCAATAAGAAAGTATCGTTATAGATGGCATGGAATGATGCAAGAGCATATGGATAACAAGGAGTATAGGATCCATCCAAACCAGAAGCCGGTTGCACTATATGAGTGGCTATTGGATAAGTATGCAAAAGCAGGTGATACCATACTTGATACCCATGTAGGTAGCGCAAGCTCTTTGGTGGCCTGCCGAAACAGAGGTTATAAGTATGTAGGGTTTGAGATTAACCGGTATTATTTTGACTTGGCAAATAAAAGGCTTAAAGAGGCAGAGGCACAATGGAATATATTTGATTATCCTGAGGCTATTCCAGAGAGTATGAAAAAATAAGATATAGGAGAAAAAATGACAGACAAAGAAAGAATTTTAATGACTATAATCACAAGAATCATTCCGGGATTGCTATACGGTTCTTTTGATAAAAAAGAAGAATATTTTTTCTTACCCCCACACTTCTTTGGCAATTTCTTTCACCAGTGCAAGCTTCGCCCACTGTTCTTCTTCCGTCAGTTTATTGCCAATCTCACAGGATGCGAATCCACACTGCGGACTTAAGTAAAGCCGGTCCAGAGGAATGTATTTTGCAGCTTTTGCAATTCTTTTCTTTATCACTTCTTTTTCTTCTAAAATCGGTGACTTGCTGGTCACAAGACCAAGTACGACTTTTTTATCATCGGAAACAAAGCGGAGTGGTTCAAATCCTCCGGAGCGTTCATCATCAAATTCCAGATAATAGGCAGATACATTTTCATTGGCAAAAAGAAACGGCGCGATCGGTTCATATCCGCCGGAGGATGCCCAGGTGGAATGATAATTTCCGCGGCATACGTGGGTTGTGATCACAAGATCTTCAGGTGCATTTTCCAGAGCGAGGTTATTCAGCCGCAGATATTTTTCAGCTTCTTCTTCCAGACTGACGGAATCTTCTTGTCTTGCCTCCCAGTAATTTTTGTCGCAGAACATTCCCCATGTACAGTCATCAAACTGGATATTTCTGCATCCTGCATCGTAGAGATCCCGGATGACAGTCCGGTATGCCTGTGCAATGTCCTGAATCAGTTCTTCCAGATCTGGATATACGGCCAGAGTCTGTGTTCCATTGTCTTCCCGGAAGAGTTCTGCAAGAAGCTGGGCAGGTGCGGGAATGGTCTGTCTTGCAATGGTATGCTCATCTTCAAACTGTTTGACAAATTTGAAATGTTCCACAAAAGGATGCTGTTTTCCGCTGATTTTTCCTGTCACGTGGACAGAGCCGTGAGTGGTTTCTTCCCCATGGAAAAAATAGCCGTGATCCAGTTCAATGTGTTTGATTCCCTCAAGTCCCCACATAAAATCCAGATGCCAGTAGCTTCTGCGGAATTCTCCGTCTGTGATGACAGGGTATCCGGCAGCTTTCTGCTTTTTGATCAGATTTGTAATTGCTTCATTTTCAATGGATTCTAGCTCAGCTTTTGTGATCTGTCCGGCTTCAAAATCAGCTCTTGCCTGTTTTAAGTGTACAGGTCTTAAAAAACTTCCAACATAATCAAAACGAAACGGTGCGTTAAAATTTCCCATAGTAATTCTCCTGTTCTGTAAATTCGTGATTCTATGGGATTTATTGTAGAAGAGAAGAGGTGTTTTGTAAAATACCGGAAATAAATAGCTTGCTATAGAATTAAACTATAGCAAGCTCGTTGCATTTTATGAAAATCGTGTTTTATAAATAAGGGGTTCCGGGAACTTCCGGGTAGCTTCCCATAGAGATCAGAAGCTGAAGTCCCACTTCTCTTGCGGTAAGGACTGCATTTTTTACGGCACTGGCATCTCCGGTTACGGCAGCGATGATCTCATTGGAATGACTGGTTCCGCGGTTTGGGGTCATGTATTTGATGATCTCTACCGGGGAAGATTTCAGCGCAAGGTCTGCCATGACAAGACCGATTGCAGCAGGGGAACCGCAGAAGAATCCAAACGGTTTTCCAATCGGGGCGTCAAATGCCATGTTCAACGCCTGAGAAGCGCTGGCAGAATAGGTGAATTCCAGATGTCCTGCTTCACTGATATAAAGCTCACCGGCGTACTTTTCCGTATATTCCAGAGCAATCTCTACGGCACGGCGCACATCGGATACACTGTAGCCGCCGATGATGATAAAGTTTCCGTGACCGCCCCATCCTTTGGTATCCCTCGGAAGTTCGATGGAAATGATCTCGGTGTTGGTAGATTTTACGGCTTCGTCAGCTGCATTGATCTGTCCGGCTGCACCGGTACGGGAGCTTAACAGCCCCAGACTTTTGTAAGGCTTGTCAATCTGCATCTGCTGAAGCAGTGCGTCATTGACGCCCGGAATGACAAGTCCGATGGTATCCAGAACGGTTGTCCCGACAAATTCTGTCATGGAACAGTCCATGGATATTTTTTGAATTTCGTTGATATCTAACATAATGAAAACTCCTTTATGACATACTTCCAAATTAAATATAACCGCCGTCCAGGCCAATGATCTGTCCGGTCAGGTAAGAATGACCGGATGCAAGGGTGAGCGCCAGCGCAGCCACTTCCTCGCTGTCGGCAAAGCGTCCGGCGGGGATTTCTTCTCTTAAAGCTTCGCGTTCTTCTTCCGAAAACTGTGCGTTCATAGCAGTGTCGATCACTCCGCACGCAATGGCATTGACTTGTACATTACTTGGTGCCAGTTCTTTCGCAAGAGCCTTTGTCAGTCCGTTCATACCGGACTTAGTCGCAGAATAAGCAGCCTCGCAGGAGGCACCGACGGTTCCCCACATGGAGGAAATGTTGATGATCTTTCCGCTTTTCTGAGAGACCATGTGACTGATGGCGCTGCGGCAGCAGTAAAATACAGAAGAAAGATTGGTATTTAAAATCTCGGACCACTGGGCATCACTCATATCCTGCAAAAGGCCGACAAAGGAAATCCCGGCGTTGTTGACCAGCACATCCAGCCCCGGGCAGATAGATTCGATGATGGCAAACATCTTTCTCACATCATCGGGATTACCTGCATTTCCTGGGAGCAGTGTGCAGGAACCGTGTTCGTCAAGGATTTCTTTTTCTACCTGCTGCAGGGCATCCAGAGAATGCCGGCAGTTGAGAAATACATGAAAATGATTTCTGGCAAATGCAAGTGCGCAGGCTCTGCCGATCCCGCGGGATGCACCGGTGATCAGTACATATTTCTGGTTCATAACATACTCCATTTCCAGAAGGAGAACAGCTGTAAAATGCTGCTCCTTCAGCTCTCAATTCTGTAGTTATTATACAGGAAGCAGAAACGTTTGTATACCATATTTCCAGAAAATCCGAATGGGGAAAGCGGGTTGCGGTTGTGATTCACAGGCCCTTGTGCTATTATTTTGATAGAGAACCGGTGTGTGCACATAGTAGGAGGAACGGATATGGTAGAGGAAGCCCGAAGCTTTGCAGAAAAAGCACATGAGGGACAGTTTCGAAAGGGAACGAAGCGCCCGTATATTGTACATCCGCTGGAGGTGGCGAAGATTGTGTCAACGATGACGGATGATGAGGAGATTATCAGTGCAGCCTTGCTTCACGATACACTTGAAGACTGCAGGCAGGTGACAAAAGAGCAGATCAAAGAGGCGTTCGGCGAGCGTGTGCTTGAGATGGTCAGGCAGGAGAGTGAGGACAAGTCCAAAACCTGGGTGGAGAGAAAAAGTACGACAATCCGACATTTGAAAACAGCGCCGAGAGCGGTGCAGATGATCGCGCTTGCGGACAAGCTGTCTAATATCCGGGACATTGACCGGGAGTATCCGAAGGTTGGAGAAGAATTCTGGAACCGCTTTCGAATGAAGAGTAAAGCTGCAATGGGCTGGTATTATATTGGGGTGAAAGACGCATTGCAGGAAGATTTTGCAGGAATTCCTGCATATGAAGAATATAAGATGCTGGTAGAAAAAATTTTCGGCAGTACATCAGACTGGCAAAGGAGAGAACAAAATGAAGAAGACAAAGACCATATGTTTTGCGAATAATAAGGGAGGAAGCGGAAAGTCCACGACTTGTTCCAATGTCGGATACGGACTGCGGGAGCTGGGATATAAGGTGCTTCTGATTGATGGAGACATGCAGCTGAACTTGTCTTTATCTCTGTTTGATGAGGATCAGGTGCTTGCGTTTGCGCAGAGTGAAAAGAACCTGTATGAGGGATTGAAGCGCCAGGATGATCTGTCCGGTTATATTGTACATTCGGAATATGAAGGGCTGGATCTGATCCCGTCTTCCACATTAATGAGTTCGATAGAGTATGAATTGTTTACAAAATGGCAGAGGGAGTTTATTCTCCGAAAATGTCTGACACAGATCAAAGAATCGGGAGCGTATGATTACATTCTGATCGACGCGCCTCCGACGTTGGGCGGATGGGTTATGAACATCTTGTGTGCGTCTGATGAGATCATCATTCCGGTAGAATCTACACCATGGGGCTTGTTCGGTCTTGGAAATATGTTTGAATTTCTGGAGGAAGTCCGGCAGATCACACCGGATCTGAAACTGGGAGGAATTGTGATCACGAAGGTGGATACCAGAAAGAGTTATTTCAAACAGACATTGGAGACTTTAAAGAGTCTGGAAGATGTGCCCGTATTTGATACCTATATCCGGGTGGACAGCGGGATTGAATGGTCACAGGATAATAATGCACCGATCATGGCATATAAAAAAAGCAGCCGCAGTGCCACAGAGTATATGGAACTGACAAAAGAAATTGCCAAAATGGAGTAGGTGAGTCATGCACAGGGAATTGTTGGACGCCTTGTCTGTCATTACAGAGGAAGAGCAGCGGATACTGGATGAACAAAGAGGAATTGATCCACAGCTTTATACAGAGAAAAAGGAACTGATCGTAGACAGCGAAAAATTGTTGAAAAAGGGGAAGCTGATACAGGTGCGTCCCCATACGAGATTTGTTAATTTTCCGAAGCATAAGCACAATTATGTAGAAGTGATCTATATGTGTCAGGGAACAACCACTCACATTCTGAATGGAAGTAAGGTCATTCTGGAGGCGGGGGATCTTCTGTTTTTGAATCAGAATGCAGAACAGGAGATCCTGCCGGCTGGCGAGCAGGATATTGCCGTCAATTTTATTGTGCTTCCGGAGTTTTTTGACACGGCATTTTCCATGATGGATATGGAAGAGGAAAATGCATTGAAAGAATTTCTGGTAGGTGCACTGTGTGGGAAGAATGACAATACTTCCTATCTTTATTTTCATGTGGCAGAGATCCTTCCCATCCAGACTCTGGTGGAACATATGGTGTGGACCATTTTCTATGATCAGCCAAACAAGAGGCGGTGTCATCAGATCACCATGGGTCTTCTGCTTTTGCAGCTGTTAAATCACATGGACCGGATGGAGACAGGAACGGCTGCATTTGACCGGGAGCTGACGGGAAGTGTATTTAATTATATTGAAGAGCATTATAAAAACGGAAGTCTGTCCGAGCTGGCAGAGATTATGGGATATGACGTGTACTGGTTAAGCCGGGAGATCAAAAAACGGACGGGAAAGACGTATAAAGAGCTGCTTCAGTCGAGAAGAATGCGTCAGGCGGCATATTTGCTGAAGAACAGCAGGCTGTCGGTGGCGGATATCATTGAGTCGGTGGGATATGATAACACCAGTTATTTTTTTCGGAAATTTAAGGAGTGTTATGGAGTCAGTCCGAAGATGTATCGGGATAGTTGAGAGAGGATGAAAAAAGCAGTCAATCCTAAGACTAACTGCTTTGCATAACATTGATTAGTTTAATTTTTCAGAGCTTTTTCAGCATATCCCGTACATAAAACCATTCCAACAAAAGCACATATGACAGAATTAAGAAAATAATATCCAACTAATGAACCAATAATAAATCCGATAAACATACTCGCACTATTTTTACTTTTTATTCCATAGTTCTTGATTGTTCTTATACCCAATAACACCATAGCAAATACAATCAGAATAGTAATTACAGTCTGTATTTCATTGCTCATTTTCCTTATCCTCCATAAATGCTAAGATTTCTCGATAAGTCTGAATATCATTGTTCCTTTTTTGTTTGTTCAGTCGCATTGCATAATATATCATAACTCCTGCAATTAAAAGCCATAATACAATCCCTGACAATTCTAAATAGAGGAACAGCGGGACAGCTGATACAACAGTTAAAATGATTAAAACTGTAAAAATAACAGTATCTCGCTTAAATCTCCTTACATCATCTTGTTCAACTTGTTTTTCCATTTCGATAACATCTCCTTTTACTAGAATATCAAGAGAAGTATTGAAAAGTTGACTTAGCATGACAAGACTATTCACATCTGGATAATTCTTCCCCGTTTCCCTTAATTAAAGATATTGTTGGGTAAAAAAGAAAGGTCAGTCGATTTTGCCGATGAAGCGGTAGTAGATTTCTACTTCCTGCTCACGGCTTCCGTCCTCGCCCTTGACAGCTTCGTGGACGGTTATTTTTTCAATTAGAGTGTTCAGAAGTTCGGCGGTCAGCTCCACAGGGTTGACATACTGTTTCATTAGGGCAATCCACTTTTCAGCATCCGCTGCGGTCTGTACGGCGGCTTCCATCGTTTCGTGAAGCTGTCTTATTTTTGTTTCAAGCTCCTTTTGCTCGTTCTGGTACTTCTCGGACAGCATATTGAAGTTATACTCGGTTATGCGTCCGGCAGACCAGTCCTCATACATTTTAGCAAACAGCCCGTCAACCTCGGCTTTACGCTTCTCTGCCTTTTTCAGCTCCGCAGCCTGCTTTTTCTTCGCAGAGTTTCTTTCCCTGTCGCTGGCATTGAGCAGCCGTTTCAGCAGCTTGTCCTCGTCTTTCTGTGCCAGCATAGACCAGTATTGCAGTCTTGCAAGCACATAGGCATACAGTACATCATAGCGGATATAGTGCATGGAACACTGGCGTAATCCCTGTCCGTTCTTGCTGCAATGGTAGTACCCGTATGGGTTTTTGTTCTGCTTGTTTTCCCCATAGGCTAAAGACCATCCGCAGTCTGCACATTTTATCAATCCTGCGAAAATCTGTGTCGTACCGTTTCTGCGTTTCCTGCGTCTGCTTGCAATCAGCTCCTGAACTTTTTGGAACACTTCTTCGGAAATGATGGCTTCGTGGGTATTTTCCACACGATACCATTCTTCCTGCGGCTTCCGCACCTTTTTCTTGTTCTTGAATGAAATGTTGCTCTGCTTGTTGTGAACGCTGTGACCGATGTAGGTTTCCTCTTTCAAAATGCTCTTGACCTGTGCAATCGTCCACGCATAGGCTTTTTCTGCGGGCGCACCGGCGTAGATATTGGCGAAAGTCCCGTATCTTTCATAGTTCAGCCAGCCGGGGGTAGGTACTTTTTCTTCCACCAGAATCCGTGTAATGCTGGCGGCACCCCTCCCGTGTACGGCAAGGTCAAAAATCTTCTCTACAATCCAGCGTGTTTCCGGGTCGATCAGAAGATGACCTTTTTTGTCCGGGTCTTTTACATAGCCCAGCGGTGCATAGGCTCCATAGTGTGCGCCATTGGCAAATCTTGTGTGCATGGCAGCCTTGACCTTTTTGCTGGTCTGTCGGGCGTGCATTTCATTCAGGATGTTTAAGAACGGTGCAAGCTCGCTTTCTCCGTTGATGGTGTCCACATTGTCATTGATGGCAATGTAGCGTACTCCCTTGCTGGGGAAATAGATTTCCGTGTACTGACCGGTCAGGATATAGTTTCTTCCCAGACGGGATAAGTCCTTTGTGACAACGCAGTTGATTTTCCCGTCCTCGATGTCATCAATCATCCTTTGGAAACTTGGACGCTCGAAATTTGTCCCGCTCCATCCGTCGTCAATGTACTCGTCTACAACGGTCAGCCCATGCTCTGCGGCATACTGCCTAAGCATCATGCGCTGGGTCTGGATACTGCCGCTTTCCCCCTGTAATTCATCGTCACGGCTCAATCTCAAATATAGTGCAGTGTTATAAATCGTTGTATTGTATGGTTGTTTCACGGTTAAAAATCCTCCTTCTAAAAGAAACAACCCACGCTTATACAATACTCGCTGGTACAAGTATATCATAAGCGTGGGCTGATTGACAGTCGTTATTCCGTATTTTTTCAGGAAGCGGCGGCAGCGTGCTGGATCACATCTTCCAGCAGGCTGTCAAGCGGCTTCCCATCCTGTGCGAAATGCTCCGATACCTTGATACGGACTTTCCCCATGACAAAATACTGGGTGCCGTCTTTTTCGGTAAGCAGGGTGCCGCTGTTTTTGTTATTGCTCTCGTTTTTGCTTTTTGCCATAGGCAGTTACCTCCATAAATGAAATATGCCCGACAAGGGAATGTCAGGCAGGTGTACAGCCGCAGACTGTCTCCGTGTCAACCAAACCGTGTCAACCGGCAGAAAAGACTTTGAAAACAATCCATAGGCGCTCTATTATTACTTTTTACTTTTTCTTTGATTTCTTGGTTGACATGGTTGACAAAGGAGAGAAATGCCCCAAATATCAGGCTTTTCCCCGTCAACCGGCTGTCAACCAAAGCGTCAACCAAACTGTCAACCGGTGGCTTTTCAGAATGGCAGTTCCATTTGCCGGGCTTCTTCTTCCGTGATTTCCTGAAAACCGTCCCCCTCCGGCGGAGCTTGGTTGACACGCTCCCAGCCTTTTTGAGAACCGTATTTCTTATACCGCTTCGGGCTTTTGTAGGCTGCCCAGCCCTGTATGATGCCGCCCGCAATGCCGGTATTCATAATCTCGCAGATTGCCCGTGTCTCCCAGTCTGCCGGGGAATTTAAGTTCCCCAGCGCTTCCTCATAAAGCTGCTTGGAGCATACCCTGTCACCGGTGTAGTCCTCCAAATAGGCGTAGATCATGCCAGCCTGTGTGTCCTCCTGCATGAAGTCCTGCTGGTGGGCGTTCAGGTATCGGTTCATTTCTATGCTGAATGACAGCTTATACTTCCCACTGCGGTAAACCGTCATGGCTTCCGCCCACATCTGTTCGATATACGCCCTCGCCGCCGCTTCATCGTCCAGTATGTGAACCTCCGCCCGTTCCGGGTACACCGTCACGGGGAGAAAGCGCCGGTTGCCGGTGCGGTCACGGGGCAAAAAGTCCTGCCGGTTGGTCGTCCCTCCGAATACACATTGCCGCAGCCGGTCTGCCGGGTGTGTCTCATACGGCACTTTGTAGGTTTCTTTCTGGCGGCTTAAGAATGACTTGATTTCCTCAATACTCTTGGCGTTGGCTGTGGCAATCATCTCCGACATCTCGATAATCCAATGCCCTTGCAGCTTGCGGTACACATTTTCATCGTCCAGCTTCTTCAAATCGTCTGAAAACCATTCGTCCCTGCCTGCCAGCAGCCGGAAAAAGGTAGATTTCCCGGCTCCCTGACCACCAACCAGACAGAGCATGACCTCAAACTTGCTCCCCGGTCTGAATACCCGCCGGATGGCTCCCATCAGGAACAGTTTCAAGGCTTCATAGGTGTATTCGTCCGTATCGGCTCCCAGAAAGTGATGCAGGGCGTAACGGATGCGCTCTGTGCCGTCCCATTGCAGGCTGTTCAGGTAATCCCTGACCGGATGGTAGCGGTTTTCATTGGCAACAATCTTGATGGCGCTCTGCACCTTTTTCTCGCTGGTAAGCCCGTAATTTTCTTCCAGATACAAAAGCAGGTAGTTCATGTCCATGTCGGTCAGCGTGGTACTGGTGCGCTCCCAGCCCAGCGGCTTCACAATGTCAATCTGCTCCGTCAAAAGGTTCAGGCGCAGCGCCCCACGAAACAGAGGGTCACGCTGGAACACCGTCAGGCAGTTTCGGATGCTGTTCTTCACGCCGCCTTTCTGCGTCCCCTCTAATGTTTCCCGGATTTCTGCCGGTGTCTGCGCCGGTTCCATTGTGTCCATCGTCCTTTTGACCGCTTCCTGCGTTTCCGGCGGCAAGCTCTGAAATTCGCTGTTCAAGCCGCAGCACCTCCTTTCCCTGTGCGGCGATCAATGCCGCTTTTTCTTCTATTTCTCCGTATAACAAAATATCCAAAAGGTATTCTGTGTAGCTTATCCTCTGCAACGCTTCCACAAAAAGAGGATGCCAGATGGCATCCTGCGGCTGTGGGGCGTATGCTGTTTTCCAATGCTCCAGCAGGCGCAGATAATCGCATAGCACCCGGAAACAATACCGTTCCGTTTCCTGAAATCTCTGCTCCGCTGATTTTTGTCGGGGCTGTGACCTGTTGTGACGCTTCCTATCTGGCGGCGCATTGCCGGATTTCTCATAGGAAACGCCGAAGTCCTCCGCAAGCCTGACCGCAGCTTCCCGTTTCCCCAATCCATGCAGCAAAGCGGCAAAGTCGATCACATCCCCGGAAGCCCCGCAGCCGAAGCAGTAAAAGCGGCTGTCCACTTTCATGCTGGGCGTGCGGTCATTGTGGAATGGACAGCAGACCATGCCGTTTCTCCCCACCCGGATTCCATAGAATGAAGCAGCCTGCCGGGTGGTAACAGACTGTTTCACCGCTTCAAATACATTCAAATGCTCCCTCCATAAAAATGCCGGTAACGGTAAAGCTGCCGGTTATGTCATAGCTCCATCTCGTGTTTCTTTCTCTGTACTTCCTGTGGCTGCTCTCTCCGGCGCAGTGCGGTATCTACGGCGTTCTGCACCTGCCGCAGCCGTATCACTTCCTCCCGGAGTGGCTTGTGCTGCGGAGACAGTTCGGCATACTCTGTTTTTAACTGTGCGTATTCCTGTTTCCATGCTTTCAGGGCAATGGGTTTTCCGTCCAGTTTTTCTTTCAGAATACGGCGGGCGGCATAAAACAGCCGTAACTCCGCATCGTGGGATGTTTCAAATTTCTCCCTCTGTTTCTTAAACTTGATATTGTTCAATTCCGTATGGACAGGTTTTAGCCGCTGGTAATTCTCGCCCTCCCGTATCAATTCCTGCAATTCCTTTATCCGGGCAGATTTCTTTTTCATGGAGCCGCTTAATGCTTCAAATTCTTCACTGACAGAGGAAAGACGCTCCTGCAAATCCTCTAATGTGAGCAGCTTGTTTTCCGTCAGATAATTGACGGCTTCGGCAAACTGCTTTAAGTTTCCGGTTCTGGCTTTATTGCTCCATGCCCCTGCGTTGCGCTGGTTGTAATAAGCGATCAGCAGGTCGGCAAGGCTCGGTGTCTGGGGTTTGGAAAGTTCTTCTTTTACCTCTGCCATCCAGACAAACAGGGCTTTGATCTTCTTCCTCACATCCTGCATGAGCCGGTTGGTGGCTTTAATCCAGCGGTTCAGTTCCCCTTTCTCGGTGCGGATGCCCTTTGCTTCCATCTGCCGGACATTAGCTCCCTCGTGGACAGTAGGTATCAGGTCAAGCCCCTGCCGCACATAGGAACGGTGGTCGATACGCACATCCAGCCCTTTTTCCTCAAATTTTGTATTAACGGCAGCCGCCCACTGCTCCCGCCAGTGTTCCAGCGTTTCCGGCTCATGCCAGTCTGTTGTATGGACAGCGTTAAACATATAATCGCCGTTTTTATCCCGGATTCGGTTTCCATCTTCATCAAGAAGATATTCCCGCCGCTGTTTTTGTCCCCATGTGCCATCCGGGTTCAAAGGGCGCATGGTTGTCATCACATGGAAATGCGGGTTAGGGATGCCGCCGTCCTCTTTCTCCGGGCTGTGAAAAGCAAGGTCGGCAATCATGCCTTTTGTCACAAACTGCTCCTGCACGAACTTCCTCGCCAGCTCCATGTTTTCTTCCAGCGTCAATTCATTCTGCATGGCAATATCAAAGGAATAGGCAAGCTGTGCTTTTGGATGTTTCTCGCAGCTCTCCACAGCATTCCAGAGGGTCGCCCGGTCAAGATATATTTCCGGCGCATGGGGCGGCAGCATGATTTCCGAAGCGATCACGCCGCCCTTTTTGGTGTAATCGCTGACTTCTCCATAGTAGCTGCTGTAAAGACGCTCCCCGGCTCGGTAGGCTGCGCTGGCAATGGCGCTCTGACCGGCGCTGCGCTTTATCTGTGCGATTGAAAAATGATAAAGTGCTATCCTTAGTCACCGCCTTTCTCCTGCCCGGAAATACGGGCGTGGTTCTCTGTGGCAGACCGGATGAAATGCTCCGCCTGCGGCAGATTCAAAATGCTTTCCATGAGGGAATAAAATTCCGCTTCGGATAGCTCCTTTGTCTGTGGTGCAATGCTCTCAATAGCTGCCCCACGGGTAATCAGCCGGTGCGTCCTCTGTTTCCGGGAACCGCTTTCCAGATACGCCTGCCGGTTTTTCAAACGCTGCATTTTCCGTTTTTCCCGTTCCAGCAGGACAGTGGTTTTTTCATATTCCTGCTTCAACTGTTCCAAAGATTTTTCCATGTTCTCACATCCTTTGCTTATAAGATAAAGAAAGACCATCCGCAGACAGTCCGTGTGTCAGTGCTTCTATAAAACCCGATGAAAAGGGAAAACCGCAGAGCGGATTTCTCTTTGCGGCGGGTACACAGGGGATAGCCGCTTTAGCGGCGCAAGGGGGTGTAGCCACCTTGTCGGAGCGAAGCGAACGCAGACCTCGGATTGCTGATTTTATCAGCGGCAGAGGTAAGCTCCGCAGGACGCACGATACATGGTCTTTAGACTATGTATAGAAGTGCGCCCTTAGTTCCTAAGGGATTTTGCCGTTTCCGGCAGTCTTGTCCTTTTTCTTGGAACGCTTGGAAAGATACTTCGGGCAGTCAACCACAACCGCCCGGAAGCTCTGTTTACATTCGTGCTGGCATTTCCGGCACAGTTCGTTGTAAGTGATACGGCTGCGGTCATTTAAGAAGAAAGACCATTCCAACCGCCGCTTGTTACTCATTCTTGCCATAACCGGCTCCTTTCTCCGTTTCTATCTGATGTACGCAGATAGGCTGTTTTGATGTAGCGTCTCGGTATCATTTTTAAGGTTTTTTCCCTCTGTATGCCCCTTTGGAAAGTGCGGCAGTATTGCAGTCAGGGAATGATACCTCACGCTTATTTGTCGCTTCTCGGTACGGTTTCGGAGCCTTTTGCCATCCATTCAAAGAAAGCAATTTTGCTGACCTTGATAAGCCTGCCCCTGCGGAACGCCGGAAAGCCGGGTGTGTGTACCAGCTCATAGGCGCTCGCTCTTGAAATTCCCATAATCCGCTGAATGTCCGCCACATCCAGAACCAGCGGTAAATCCTCGTAGCTGTTCAATCTCTTTTTATCGTTCATTCTGTTCCTCCCATAAATCAAATAGGTTAAAATGCTTCCTGTTGCCGTTCTCCCCAAAAGCCGTTTTCCTGCCCCATTCCTGCGGTGTTTCCCTGCATTGGTGCGCCGGATGCGTCACTTCTCCTGCCGGTCATATCCCTTTTGGACGGTCATTCACTTGTCAAGGTACTGTGTGGCACGAAATTACCAACTGCAATCATCATAGCGGACTATCCTTGACAAAACAATACTTCTGCGATACCATGAGTGTAACGGATATAACTAAATTATATAATTACCATAAACAAAGGCAGGGGATAGGGATGGAGAATCAGTTTATACGGCATGAGCCATGTTTTGAGAGGATTTTGTTTGTCCTGACGCTGGACAGGAAGAAAATGAAAGAGCGGATTTTGATTGGGGAAGAACAGCAGATCCGCTTCCGTCTGAACGGGAGCCAAAACGCAGAGGTGCTTTGTGATATGACACGCCCACTGGGAACTTTTTTGATAAACTTTGAGCGTGACACGGACAGAGACTGGAACTTATACGGGCTTTCTCCGCTGCGGCAAGCTCTCCACTCCAACCGATGGAAACAGCCGGAGCTGGAGCAGGCGGCAAGCGAATTTCTTTGGGAGAAATATCTTAGCAACGACCCTCTGAAAATGTATGTGGCGTTCCGTATCTGGAACAGCTATCTGCTTGCCAGAGAACCCCGTGACCGTAACGCTGCCTGTGACCGCTTCATGGATAAAATGAGCAGACTGACCGGGGTATTCCATAACGAAACCATGAGCTTTGACAGGGAGACAGGAAAACCGAAACATTTTCAAGCTGGCAGCCTTTATTTCAAAGGCGCACCGTCAGAAGATACCCGGCTTGACCTCTGGTTCCCGGACAACCGGCGCACAGAAGAATGTGTGTCTGCCTATGCGTCCCTCTACCCGTTGATTACCTATTATCTGAACAGGCTGAATGACTGGGGGCTTTGCTTCCGGCGGTGCAAGGTCTGTGGGAAATATTTTCTGGCAAAGAGCCAGCGGTATGAGCTGTGCAGCGACAAGTGCCGAAAAGCACAGGCGCTTCAAAACAAGCGGGAATTTGACGAGAGGGCAAGAGAAAATAACTATGACCTGCTTTATAAAAATGAATGCCAGAACTGGCGCAACAAAATAAACCGGGTAAAAAATACCGCAGGCTTTCCGGCTGACCGTCTGGAAAAAATACAGGTTGCCTTTTCCGACTTTAAGAAAGAAGCCTTGCAGAGAAAAAAGGCTGTAAAAACAGGAACAGCCAGCCCGAAAGAATTTACGGACTGGCTGTATCTGCAAAGTAATGTAATTGTGGAACTGACAGAATACTAAATTTTTTTCTCGTTGTGAGGTTTCTGTGACATTTTGCTGATACTATAAAAAGAAAAAGGATGTGATACTATGCGAATACTGGTTGTTGAAGATGACCAGCTTTTGAATAAGACATTAAGCTATAATCTGTCGGCTGTCGGATATTCCGTGGATGGGGCTATGTCAAAGGCTGTTGCCATAAGATTTCTTGAAAAACAGGATTATGATTTAATCGTTTTGGATGTCAATCTGCCAGATGGGAACGGGTTTGATATATGCCGTGAGGTAAAAGAACGCCGTCCTGATACCGCCGTGATTTTTCTAACCGCAAATGATATGGAAAGCGATATGCTGAAAGGATTTGAATTGGGCGCAGATGATTATGTAACAAAGCCCTTTCCTATCAGCGTGTTCCAAAAGAAAGTATCTGCTTTACTGAACCGCATTTCAGCACAATCCGGCGGAGATTTCTACGATGATGGGAATTTGTATATCAATTTTTCCGAATTATCAGCGTGTCTTGCAGGACAGCCGATTACCCTTACATCATTGGAATATCGTTTACTAAAAGTGCTGACAAGAAATTCTCAAACTGTCCTGACCCGGCAGGTATTGCTTGAAAAGCTGTGGGATATAGATGAAAATTATGTGGATGAACACGCACTTACCACAACGATCAGCCGCATCCGCAGTAAAATTGAAACGAACCAGCATTCCTACATCAAAACCGTTTACGGTATGGGCTATATGTGGATTGGAGGAGCGCAAAAATGATTTCAAAAAAACTCTCCTTAAATAAAGTCTGCATAATACTGGCAACTACCATTTTACTTTTATCCGTGGTCATGTTTTCGGTTCTATATATCCTGACAAAAGAAATGTCTGTGGTATTTTGTAGCATGGCGTTCTGTCTGCTTTTTCTGCTTTGTGTTACTGTTTTTGTGATACTGATACGGCGAAAGCTGACTTTGTTTTCTGAAATACTTTGCTGCACCTTAGACGAAATGATGAATGGAAAAATAGATATATCACAGGTTGCCGAAGAAGAAAACCTATTTTATAAAATCAATCATCGGCTGGTGCGTCTTTATGAGGTTATGCAGGAAAGCAAAAACAGCGTTGCCAGTGAACGAGCTGACTTACAGGAATTGATTTCCGATATTTCTCATCAGGTAAAGACACCGATAGCAAACTTAAAAATGGTAAATGCCACCTTATTAGAACAAGAAGTGCCATCGGATAAACAGCGGGAATTTCTGCTTGCCAGTGGCACACAGCTTGATAAACTGGATTTCTTAATGCAGGCTATGATAAAAACATCCCGGCTTGAAACGGGTGTTATCTCACTTGAAAAGAAACAGCAGCCCATTTATGATACTCTTGCTATGGCTCTGGGTGGTATCTTTCTGAACGCTGAAAGGAAGCACATACAAGTTGAAGTAAACTGCCCGGAAACATTGGTTGTTTCCCATGACCGCAAATGGACGGCAGAAGCCCTATTTAACATATTGGATAATGCAGTTAAGTACACGCCGGAGTACGGTTCTATCCGTGTTTGCGTTGAAAGCTGGGAAATGCACCTGAAAGTCAGCATCACTGATACCGGCAAAGGTATTCCCGAAAACCAACAGGGAGCAATTTTTAGGCGCTTTTATCGGGAAGAAAATGTCCACGATATAGAGGGAATCGGCATTGGGCTGTATCTCGCAAGGGAAATTATTAGCTTGCAGAACGGTTATATACAAGTAACTTCTCAAGTAGGAACAGGCTCAACATTCTCCGTTTTTCTTCCCCATGAATAACCTGTTTTTTTGAAATGTCACAGGATTGTGACATTTCAGGGCAATTTATTATGTCGGCTGTGACATTTCTGTGAGGATTGCCCTTTATAATGAAGCCATCACAAGAAAGGATGGTGTTCTCTATGAGCATTTTAGAAACAAAAAACTTGAAAAAATACTATGGCACCGAGCCGAATATCACAAAAGCTCTGGATGGTGTAACTCTCACTGTCGAACAGGGAGAATTTGTTGCCATTGTGGGAACTTCCGGCAGCGGAAAATCCACATTGCTCAATATGATGGGGGGCTTGGATGTTCCCACTTCCGGTAATGTAAAGGTCAAGGGAAAAGATTTGTCAGGGCTGAACGATGAACAGCTTACGATTTTCCGCAGACGCAATATCGGTTTTATTTTCCAGAACTATAACCTTGTTCCCGTTCTCAATGTATATGAAAACATTGTTTTGCCCGTAGAATTGGATGGCGATACAGTAGATAAAAATTTCATGGACGAAGTTGTGCAAATGCTGGCACTCGGCGATAAGCTGCAAAATATGCCGAACAACTTATCCGGCGGTCAGCAACAGCGTGTAGCGATTGCTCGCGCCCTTGTCTCAAAGCCTGCCATTATATTAGCCGATGAACCAACGGGCAATCTTGACAGTAAAACAAGCAGCGATGTATTGGGACTGTTGAAAGTAACAAGCCAGAAATTTCATCAAACGATTGTGATGATTACCCACAATAGCGAGATCGCCCAGCTTGCAGACCGTATTGTCCGCATTGAGGACGGGAAAATTGCAGAATAAGGGGGGCAAAAACTATGAATGATATTTTATTTGGAAATAGCAATCGCCCTGTTATCAAAAAATTATCCAACCGTTATTTCAAAGCAGGAAAGAGTAGAAATATCATTGCAATTATTGCAATCGCTCTAACTACTATACTCTTTACAACCATTTTTACATTAGGCTCTGGTTTGATAGATACCGTTCACGACCAAAATATCAGAAAACAAGGTGGCGACGGTCAAGCGGTTTTGAATTATATAAGCGATGAGGTTTTTGATAATATAAAAGGCAATGAGATGATTGAACAGATTGCCTATACAAAGGCAGTGTCTTATCATATCAATAATCCCGGACTGGAAAAATGGCGTGCTGATATGTGGTTTATGGACGATACTGCTTTGAAGTTTGCACGGTATGAGCCAACAACGGGACACCGTCCTGAAGCAGAGAATGAAATTATGGCTGATACCAAAACGCTGGACGCACTTGGTATTCCTGCTGAAATCGGAGCAACCGTAACTTTGGACTATCAAATTAAAGGGATTTCATATTCAAAGAATTTTGTACTATGCGGATTTTGGGAAACAGACAGCCTAAGTAATATTGGACGACTTATTGTTTCTAAAGCCTTTGTTGACAATAATTCTGAACTTTTAACATACACCTATCCCGAAGATAATGACTATTCCGGCGTAGTCGCCGCTTATGTTATGTTTCATGGAAACGGAGCTATCGAATCAAAATTACATCAGCTTCTTGCTGAAACGGGCTATACTTGTGATACTATGGGCGGAAGTCCATCAGATGACAATTATGTGATCGCTCGTGTTAGTCCTGCATATCAAGGCAGTAACTTTTTAGAAAATCCAGCTTTATTGATTTCGGGGATTGTTGGCATACTTTTAATTATGATAACAGGGTATTTGATTATATATAATATTTTCCAAATCTCTGTCATTCAAGATATTCAATCCTACGGACAGCTTAAAACTTTAGGCACAACAAAACGACAAATAAAGAAACTTATCAGCAAACAGGCTATGTTACTTTCCTTTATCGGTATTCCATTCGGCTTGCTAATTGGTTTCTTTGTTGGACGAGCATTAGTACCATTTTTAATGAACGGCACAGTTTATGCTTCGGACGCAGGAGTAAAAGTAACTGCTAATCCAATTATTTTTATCGGAGCTGCTTTATTTGCACTTGTTACAGTGATTATTAGCGTAAATAAGCCTGCCAAAATAGCAGGTTCAGTATCGCCTATTGAAGCAATCCGCTATACCGAAAATGACGCAACAGCATTTCAAGGCAAAAAGACGTCTAATAAAAAGTCTATACATGGAGCCAAAATTCATCGCATGGCATTATCAAATCTTGGTCGGAACAAGAAACGTACAATTTTGGTTATTATTTCTATGACTTTGAGTTTGGTATTATTCAACACTGTATTCACACTTGCAAGCGGCTTTGATGTGGAAAAATATGTAGAGAAATTTGTAAACAAGGATTTCATCATCTCTACTGCGGATTACTTCAATTTTAAGTTTGGAAATAGCGACAGCAAAAATGACCTTTCCACTTCTTTTATTGAAGCAGTTAAGCAAAATCCGGCATTTGATGAGGGTGGCGAGTTATATACTACAAAGATTTTGGAAGAAGCATTTTCTGTCGAGAATGGAGTTACCTCAAATTATAACAAAGACGCTGAGGGAAATCCTTTGGTTCAATTATATGGAGCAGATGATTTTTTACTGAACTCAATGGATGTTATAGAGGGAACGATTGATTGGGAAGCATTAAAATCCGGGAACTATGTACTGTATGCCCTGACCGCTGATGACAATGGAAACATTATTGATGACCCTAATATTCATGTTGGCGATACACTTCACTTCAATCATGTACAAATGAACGGACTTTCCAGTAGTATAGATAATAACTTTGACTGCAAGGTTATGGCAAAGGTGCTAATCAATGAAAACACCGATACGATAAGAAGTACCGGATTTGCAAAGTTCTATATGCCGACGGATGTTTTCTTACCTCTTTGCGAGCAACCTCATTTGGTTAGCTTCCCATTCAATGTAGTTGACGGTATGGAAGCTGATATGGAGGAATTTTTGAGCAGCTATGTTGAGGACATTGAGCCGAGTATGAATTACGACTCTAAACAAACGTATATCAATTCCTTTAATGATTTAACCTCTCTGATTATTACCATAGGGGGAGCGTTAAGCATTATCATTGGCTTAATAGGAATTACAAATTTTGTAAACTCTGTTCTTACCAGCATTATTACACGAAGAAAAGAACTTGCCATGCTTCAAAGTATTGGTATGACAGGAAAACAGCTAAAGAAAATGCTGTCATTTGAGGGCTTATACTATGCTGCGGGAACAGTTGTTGCGTCAATCGTATTTGGTTCTCTGGTATCGGTTATCATTGTAAGAGCAATTTCAAATAGCATTTGGTTTTTCACTTATAAATTTGTTATTTTCCCTATGTTTGTTATCTATCCATTTTTGATTGCGCTAACGGTTATTATTCCGGCAATCATATATCGAAAGATCGCAAAAACAAGTATTATAGAACGGCTTCATCAAAACTAAATAATATAGAAAAGCTGGAAGCAAAATTAAGTCTGCTTCCAGCTTTTTTGTATTTGCTATTGTATGTGGTTGACTAAGGAATATTGTTTAAGCGTGAGTTTGTGATATTGGGTGTGGTATCTTTAACTATGGGAAACTCCTGTCTCCCATTTGGAAACAGCTCTGTCAGTAATATTTAACTTTTCTGCTAATTGAGCTTGTGTCAAACCTTTTTCTTTTCTACAACCAGCAATAAACTTTCCTGTATCAATTTGATTCATGAAAATATGCCTCCTTTCATGATTTACTCTACAATTTCTATCAATTCTTGTACACGAACCGTAAGTAGAATTATTAAACTCAACCTTCAGTTGGGAGAAGCATTGTGTTTGACAATTTCCGATTTGCCGGTTTCTTTCACCGCTGTCAAATCCATTATATCATGCGTTTCCATACCGAGCAATAAAAAGATGGACCGCACAAAATGTGCGGTTAATTAAATGCAACAGCCCAAAAAGCGCCCAGCCGTTAAGAAGAGGAAAGTATCTTTCCACCCCTCAACGGCTGGGTCTTTAGATTAACTTAATAACATTGGCCACATGGCAGATGCCTTTTTCGTTTATTTCTTTTCAAATACGAGGAACCGGAACGAGATGTCCGTTGTCAGTTCCGGCAGTGCCGCGAGACGGGCTGCGCCGTCCCGGGGCGTTTTCCAGTAGTAGGGCGTCATGGCGAAGAGGGCTTCCAGCTGCCCGGCAGGCACCGTGATGCTGCCGGAGACTTCCCGCTCTCCGATGGCTTCAAAGCCCGGATACACCACTTCCTGCACCGGGTTCCTGTAAGGCTTTTCGTAGAGGACGGCCTTCATCTGGAAGAGATGCTCTGCACCCGGCACGGCGTAGATGAGCCGTCCGCCGGGGCGCAGGACGCGGAGAAACTCCTCCTGCGCGAAGGGCGAGAAGCAGTTGAGCAGCACATCCGCCCAGCCTGTGCGCACCGGCTGATGGAAACTGGACGCCACGGCGTACCGGGCCGGGGGCAGGGCCTTCGCAGCCAGACGCACGGCCGGCTTTGCGATGTCAAAGCCGGCCAGTTCCAGCGGACGGCCCGCCTCTTCGAACTGCTTTGCGATGCACCGGTCATACCAGCCCTCGCCGCAGCCTGCGTCCAGCAGATGGAGCGGCTTTCCGGCTTTCGGCTGACCGTACTCGAGGCAGAGCTCTCCCAGCGCCTGCCCGAAGATGCCGTAGTAGCCCGCGCTCAGGAACGCGCGGCGGGCAGCGACCATCTCCCTGCTGTCGCCGGGGGCCTTGGTACGGGTGTTCTGCACCGGCAGCAGATGCCAGTAGCCCTCTTTGGCCCGGTCGAAGCTGTGGCCAGAGGGACATTTCAGTGCGTTATCCCCGGCAAGCGGTGCACCGCACAGCGGGCAGCACCACGGGGCAAATCCCTCTGCCATCACACTTCCTCGCTGTGGTCCTCGATGGGAGCCGTCGCGCCGCCGCGGGCGTTCATATACTCCTCAAAGCTGGTGAACTTCTGCTGCGGCGGGCGGCGGCTGATGAGCACGAGGCCCGGGTCTTCGTCCTTCGTCGGGACATTATTGCTGCGGCTGCGGTTATTGCGGCCGGACTGCTCCGCCTTGGGGGCGCGGGGCGCACGGCCTGCGCCGCTCTGCTCATTGCGGTTGCTGCTGCGGCCATTGCGGTTCTCATTGCGCTGGCTGTTCTGCTGGGCAGGCTGAGCCGGGCGGGCGCCGCGGTCGTTCCGCTCATTGCGGGGGCTGCGGCCTGCACCATTGCGGCCATTGTTCTCGCTGCGCTGGGCGGGCTGGCGGTTCTGCATCGCGGTGGGGATGGTCTGGGCCGGAGCGGCGGGGGTGGCAGTGTTCTTCTTGGCGGAACGGAGCGGGGTGGCCTCCGGGGCGCTCACAAAGTGGGGGTCGAACTTCGGCTGGGCGTTGCTGCCGCGGCCTGCGCCCTGTGCGGGGGCATTGCCCTCGCGGCGGGGGCGGTTGTTATTGTTACGGCGGCTGTTGTCGCGTCCGCCGGGAGTGCGCTTGTTATCATCCATGAGTCGTTCCTCTTTTGCTTCGATTTTGGGGGCCTTCTGCTTTTTTGCCGCAGAGGGCTTGGCCGCACTCTTTTTTTCGGGCGCAGCGGGTCTGGCGGCTTTTTCCGCCTTGGGAGTTTCGGCCTTTTCGGGGGCAGGCTGTTCGGCCTTGGGCTTGCGGCCCCGCACCGGCGGAGCTGCTTTTACGGGGGCGGGTACGCCGTCCCACGGGTGGCCGGACACCACCGGGATCTTCCGGCGGTTGAGCTTTTCGATGCCGGCCAGATATTCCATCTCCTCGGGTGCGCAGAAGCTCACCGCCGTGCCGTCTGCGCCCGCGCGGGCGGTGCGGCCGATGCGGTGGACGTAGGTCTCCGGCACCTCGGGCAGGTCGTAGTTGAACACATGGGAGAGCTCGCTGATGTCGATGCCGCGGGCGGCGATGTCCGTGGCCACCAGCACCCTGGTCTTGCCCTCCTTGAAGCCTTCCAGCGCCGCCACACGGGCGGTCTGGCTCTTGTTGCCGTGGATCGCGGCGGCGGTGATGCCCTGCTTGGTCAGATCGCGGGCGATCTTATCCGCGCCGTGCTTGGTGCGGCTGAACACCAGCGCGTTCTGCACCGGCGGGGTCAGGTTCTTGATGAGCCAGGGCAGCAGGAACTTCTTGTTGCCCTTCTCGACGAAATACAGGCTCTGGTCGATGCGCTCCACCGTGCTGGACACGGGGTCCACCTTCACGAAGGCGGGATCGTGCAGGATGCCTGCGGCCAGCTGCTCGATCTCTTTGGGCATCGTAGCGCTGAACATCAGGTTCTGGCGCTTTGCGGGCAGCTTTGCAATGACCTTCTTCACGTCATGCACAAAGCCCATGTCCAGCATCCGGTCGGCCTCGTCCAGCACAAAGACCTCGAGGTTCGACAGGTCGATATGGCCCTGTCCGATGAGGTCGTTCAGACGGCCCGGGCAGGCGATAAGGATGTCCACGCCCTTTCGGATGGCCTCCACCTGCGGGGCCTGGCCCACGCCGCCGAAGATGACGGTGCTGCGCAGTTTGAGGTACTTGCCGTAGGCGTCGAAGCTCTCGCCGATCTGGAGGGCCAGCTCACGGGTGGGGGTGAGGATGAGGGCGCGGACAGCGCCCTTCCTGCGGGGAGCGGCGGCGCTCAGCCGGTCGAGCATGGGCAGCGCAAAGGCAGCGGTCTTGCCGGTGCCGGTCTGGGCGCAGCCCATCAGATCGCGCCCTTCCAGCACCGGCGGGATGGCCGAAGCCTGGATGGGCGAGGGGGTCTCATAGCCTGCCTCGCTTACAGCCTTGAGCAGGGGGGCGGACAGTTTCAAATCGTTAAAAGTCATGGTTCTCCTTGGTCATTCTTTGATTCTGCGGCACTCGATGTAATACCGCTTTTCCTCCGCATGGCCCATGCTGAAGGTCTTGCGGGGCAGCACGCCGCCCATCACGATGCCTTTGAACAGGTCGCTCTTCTCGAAGGGCGGCAGCAGGAAGGCCACGCCGCCCTGTCTGGTCAGGGCGCGGACGGCGGGCTCGTCGTGGACGTAATCCACCCGGGCCTCGCTGTGGCGGGCCATAAAGTATTCGATAAATTCGTCCACCGTGCCGACGGTCAGCGGGGCGACGGGGTCCTCGAAGCTGAGGACGTTGGACACATGGGGGCCGGCCAGCGTGAAGGCCTGCTGCTTCGAGTCGCCGAAGCAGATGCCGGCCATGTTGGAGTCGCTCCACGCGATGAGGGCCAGCAGCACCGCGCCGCAGTCCACATTGAAGAGGACGCGGTGGATGGGCTCGATCTCGATGGCGGGCGAATGGACGTTGCACACCTCAGCCAGGCACCAGCGGGCGGGATGGCTTTCCCGCTCCTCAGGGGTCAGGGTGGCTTTCAGCTCCTCCCAGCAGGCTTTGGCTGCGGCCAGCGAATGGTTGCCGTCGCCCACAGCCAGTGTCAGGGGCTTTGCGCCCCTGGCCTGGGGATACCTGGCGTCGAAAGCCTCCTGACTGCCCAGTGCAGCCAGTGCAGTGTCGATCTGCGCCAGCATCGCAGGATCTTCCACGGCCCAGCCTGCAATGTGGCCGCCGCCCTGCATCAGCTCGCCCTCGTACAGCTTTTTCAGCTCGCTCTTTCGCGCGCCGATGGGCTCGACAAGGGTGCAGCCGGGGTCGTCGGCCAGCATCATGACATGGGGCGTTTCCAGCGCCGCACCCCGGCGCACGGCCATGCGGGGCGGGATGCGCTCGGTGACGGTGCGCTCACTGGGCCGGATGGCCGGGCGGGCGCCCTTCTCGTAGCTGTAAGCCTCGAGGTCTATCTTGCCCACGAGGCCCTGACGCACCCGGCCGCTCTGCTCGGTGCGCTCGACGTAGACAAAGCCGTCCACGGCGCGGGTCAGCACGTCGCGGCTGTACTCGTCCATTGCGGCGTGGATGTTCTCCACCCGCCGGGCCGCGTCTTCATCCTCGAGGTAGACTTCCGGCAGGATGAGCCGCAGGGTGCTGGGGCAGCCGCCCACAACGGCATCTGCCTGCTCCCAGTAGGCGCGGTCGCTGGTAAACTGGTCACAGGCCACGCAGCCCCACTTTTCCAGAGGGATATCCTCCCCGGGCAGCAGGATGTGGGCCGGACCAAAGCAGGATGCAGTTTTCATAACACATTCCTCACTCTCACATAAATCACCAACAGCAAACGGAGCGCTCTCACCGGAAAATGCCCGCCGCATCGTCCCAGAACACGGCATGCTCCACGCCGGAAGCCGACAGGGTGTTCCGCAGCTCGCTGCGGGCGGTGTCGTCCATGGTCTGCTTTGCGGGGACTTCGACCACGAGGTTCCTGACGCCCAGTGCCGTCGCGGAGCCGCCCACGGTGGAAGCGCCCTCCGTCACCTGACCCAGCGAGTAACCGTACCACAGGGTCACGCTGCCCTCAAAGCGGGCATCCCATGCGGCGATGTCCGCAGCCAGCTGGGCGCTGCGGTCGCGCCCGCCGGTGGAGCCGAAGTCCTGCTTGCCGTTCTGGGCAGAGGGGAACTGGACGTTCTCCAGCAGCACATGGTCAAAGCCCATGCTCTGCACCTCGCCGATGAGGTCGCCGATGAACCGGACGGCCTCGTCGGAATAGGGGTTGAGCCAGGGGCTGCCGCCGGCGGACGCCTTATTATCCAGCCAGAGGTAAGCCTGCCCGGTGTAGCCGATGGCCATATTGCGGTCGGTGCGGGCCGCGATGGGGTCGCGGAAGGCCGCCAGCTTTGCCACCGGCACAAGGCCGTTCTCCTTGAGCACCGAGGCGATGAGGGCCGGGTCAAGGGACGCCCCCTCGATGCTGCCTGCCGCAGCAGCCACCTGAGAGGGATACAGGATATTTCCGGCGCTGTCCTTCAGGGTGACGACGGCGTAGGCCGCGCCCTGCTGGGCCAGCTGCCGGGCGGCGGCACGCAGGGAAGCTTCATCCTTTGCCGCAGCCGTGTCCAGAACGCCCCAGCTGCCCTCGGTGATGACGCCTGCGGGTGCAGCCGGTTCCGTTCCCGGCTCCGAGTCCGCCCGCACCTCCGAGGAAGCGGCAGGCTTTGCCGTCACTTCCGACGAAGCGGCCGCACTGGACGCCGTCGTCTCAGACGAAGCCGAGAGGTCACGGTTGCGCACCACGGTGTACCAGGTGTGGGTAGCCCAGTCCAGCACATGGGGCGCGGCCAGCCAGCCCACGACCAGCACCACGGCCACCAGCACGATGATGCCGACGGCCTTCTTCACCCACATGCCGGGGCTGTAAAAACTGCGGTGATACCGCTTGACCTTTTTATACTTTGCCATGATCGTCCCTTTCTCCTGCACTCCTCACAGGATCACCGAGTGGCCCGTAAAACCATAGATGGCCAGCGCCAGCACGCCGATGTAGACGAGCGTGATGGGCAGGCCCCGGAACGCCTCCGGGATGGCCTCGCTGCGCAGACGGCGGTCAGCCTCCGTCACCAGCATGACGGCCAGCAGATAGCCCAGGCCGCTGCCGAGGCCGAAGCCCATGCTCTGCTCCAGCGTAAAGCTCTGGGTGCGCTCCACCATCACCGTACCCAGCACGCTGCTGTTGACCGACGCCAGCGGCAGGATGCGGAGCAGCTGGCCGCCGTGGCGCTTGCCCCGTGCGGTCCAGAGCATGATGAATTCAAACAGGCTCACCACCGCCACGCAGGCCAGATAGACCAGCGGACGGAGCTGGGCGGGGTTGGGCTGGGCGGCGACGAAGCCGCCCGCATAGAACGCCAGCGGAGCCACCAGCACCTGCGTGACACAGAGCAGCAGGGCGAACCACCCGCTGCTGGTGCGCTCGTCGCCCACCAGCTGGACGAGGCGGGACACGCCGAGGCCCCGGGTGAACACCGCGTTCTGCGCAAAGACGGCCAGCACGGCGTAGCCAAAAAATACGCCGACGGCCTGCATCACATCATTCATCCTCAGGCTCCCCCTCTTTCTGGCGGTAGACCGCCATGAGGCCGCGGGCCTCCGATGTCAGATAGTTTTTATACTTCTTGGCCAGCGTGCGCCAGACGGCACACAGCACGCCCAGCACGATGAAGCCGCCAGCCGGCATACTGGCCATGGGCAGGACGGGGCGGCTCAGCACACGGCCGAACACCGTGCCGACGCTCAGCCACTCGCGCACACAGCCCAGCAAAAGCAGCAGCAGGCTGTAGCCGACGGTGATGCGGATGCCCTTGGAGACGGCCTTTTTCATCGTCTCCTGCACGCGGCCGAAGCGGTAGGTCAGCAGCGGCTCCACCACCAGCATGGGCAGGTAGATGCCCAGCACCAGCAGGCTCACGCCGAACAGCCGATTCAGGATGGGGTACGCCGCCAGATAGACCACTGCTGCGCTGCCCGAATAGAGGATGCTGCGGGGCAGCAGCTTCTTTTCCAGCTCTGCGTTGGCCGGATGCTCCTCCCGCAGGGGGAACAGGCGGCTCAGCAGGCAGGCCAGCATCCGGGAGGGCGTCAGCAGCAGCGCCACGGCCACGGCCAGCATCAGGGCGTTCTGGCCGCTCGTCGCAAGGACGACCAGCGGCGCAAGGCCCATGCCCTGCATGACCACGGGGTTGTTCAGAAAGACGCGGTCATGGTGGAAGAATCGTTCCGGGTCCCGGGTGAGGAGTTCTGCAGCATGACGTTTCATTCCGCACCCCCCTTTCCGGTCTTCTTCTCTTTGAAGCATCTGCCGCTCTTTATCAGCTCATAGAGGCGGACTTCGGTGCGGTCGAGCCAGCCGGAGATGCTGTTGACCGCCAGAATGGCGAAGCAGACGCCCGTCTCATAGACGCCGAAGTAGCGGAAGCCCATCGTGAAGGCTCCCACCATGACGCCGTAGAGGATGCGGCCCAGCCGGTGGTGGGCGCAGGTGTAAGGCTCATTGAGCAGGAAGACGGCGCTGAAGAGCATCGCGCCCGTCAGCATCTCGTCGCGCACACAGCGCAGGCGGAACACAAGGCCCGCCGTAAAGGCGGTCCCCTCCGTCAGGCCCAGCTGGCGCGGGAAGAAGAAGACGATGAGGCCCGCCGTGATGAGGAAGCTCAGGGAGGCGCTCAGCCGCACATCCTTCTGCATCCAGAGGAAGAGGCCGCAGGCCGCCAGCACGATGGCCGCACCGGTCCCCATCGGGGCGGCATACTCGCCCAGCACCAGCGACAGGGCGCTGATGTTGATGAGGCCGCCGCTGCGCAGGGTGTCCGAGATGGTGCTGGATGTTGCCACGCCGGAGGCGTCCCAGAGCGGGATATTGGCGTATGGGGCCGGATAGCGGAAGACCTTCTCCGGCCAGGACACTGCCGCCACCGCGTAGCCCACGGCGGCGGGGTGGAAGGGGTAGCTGCCATAGCCGCCGAAGACCTCTTTGCCGATGAGAGCACCGGCCAGAATGGCGGCGGCGAGGACATACCAGTCCACCGTCGCGGGCATCAGCAGGGTGATGACGAGGGCAAAGCTCTCGTTGGAATAATCCCCGGCCTGATAGACGCGGCGGCGCAGCAGAGAGATGAGCCGGTCGCACAGGTTGCCCATCAGCACCGCAAAGCCGCAGAGCAGCAGCGGGCGCAGGCCGTAGAGGTAGCAGGAGACGCAGAGCAGCGGCACACAGAGAAAGCAGATGTGCTTATAGTATCTGCCGGTGCGCCGGAGTTCTTCCTCCTGCAGCCGGATCAATGCTTCATCCATGGGCAGTCCCCTCTCAGAGAGCTGCCATCGCACGGACGGCCGCGGCGGGGTCGGCGGCGCCAAAGATGGCGCTGCCCGCCACCAGCACGTCCGCACCGGCGGCGACGCACTGCGGAGCGGTGGCGGCGTCCACGCCGCCGTCCACTTCCAGCAGGAATTTCAGGCCCCGGCGGTCTTTTTCCGCCTTGAGCCAGCGGAGCTTGTCGAGGGCCGAGGGCATGAACTTCTGGCCGCCGAAGCCCGGCTCCACGCTCATGACCAGCACGAGGTCCAGCTGGTCGAGGTAGTAGCCCAGCTCTTCCACCGGGGTGCCGGGCTTGATGGTCATGCCCACCTTGCAGCCCTGGGCCTTGATGGCGTCGATGGTCTCCTGGATGTCGTCGTCGCACTCGAGGTGGAAGTTGAGCAGGCTGGCACCGGCCTTGGCAAAAGCCTCGGCATACTGCTGGGGGTGGGTGATCATCAGGTGGACGTCATAGAAAGCGTCCGGCAGGGCCTTGTGCAGGCTCTTGAGCACCGGGACGCCAAAGCTGATGTTCGGCACGAAGTGGCCGTCCATCACGTCATAATGCAGCATCTGCGCACCGGCATCCAGCACCATCCGGCAGTCTGCGCCGAGATGGCTGAAGTCAGCCGAAAGGATAGAAGGACTGATCGTTGTCATTTTATTTTACTCCCCGTTATTTTTTTAGAGAATTTTTGTAATTTTGCTCTGCCGCCGTCCCTGCGGCATCTCCCACAGGAGCAGTCGGCATAGTCGATTATAGTTTACATGAAAACAGCGAAAAAATCAAACCCGCAGCCGTGTTTTTCACGGAAAAGACGTAAAGTTCTGCGTATCTCCCCTCTTCCACAACGCAAAAAGCAGCCAGACCGCTCCTTTGAGGGGCAGTCTGACCGCTGTGAAGTTAGTCTACCGGCTTCATGCTGGCCGGGTCTTCCACCGCACCGGGGCGGCCGCTCTCGTCGGGCAGACGCTTCATGCCGCCGGGGTTGGGGGGCTGGACGGGCAGGGTGAAGACGAACCTGCACCACTCGCCCTGCTTGCTCTCCACCCGTATCTGGCCGCCGGAGAGGTTGACCAGCACCTTGCAGATGTTCAGGCCGAGGCCCGCGCCCCGGGCGTGGAGACCCCGGGACTGGTCTTCTTTGTAGAAGCGCTGGAAGACGTAGGGCAGCGCCTCGGGGCTGATGCCCTGGCCGGAGTTCCAGATGGAGACTTCCACCTCCGGGCCCAGCCTCTCCACCCCGAAGCGGATGGTGCCGCCTGCCGGGGTGAACTTGATGGCGTTGTCCAGCAGATTGTAGGCCACCTGATGGATGAGGTCGGGGTCGGCATAGACCAGCACCTTCTCATCCATGGTCAGGCCGTCAATGTCGATCATGCCGTCGTTGATGCGCTGCTCCGCCGAGAGGGCCACGCCGGTCAGCGTCTCCCAGATGTTGAACATCCGGGCGTTCACCTGATATTCGCCGCTCTCCAGCTTCGAGAGGTCCAGCATATTTTGGATGAGGCGCGCCAGACGGCCCGTCTCCTCGCTGACCAGCTGCAGGTAGTGGTTCTGCATATCGGGCGGGATGGTGCCGTCCAGAATGCCGTCGATGAAGCCCTTGATGGTGGTCATGGGGGTGCGCAGCTCGTGGGCGATGTTGCCCATGAACTGGCCCCGGGAGTTGTCGTTGGACTGGATATTGTCCGCCATCTTGTTGAAGGTGCGGGCCAGGTCGGCCACTTCGCCTTCGCCGTCCACGCCCTCGACCCGGACGGACAGGTCACCGCCGCCGAAGCGCTGGGCCGCGTCCGTCACCTTCTGGATGGGGTCGGTGAGCTTGTGCATCATCACCTTGGTGAGGACGCTGGCCACCAGCAGCATCAGACAGGCCGAGAGGAAGAAGTTCGAGAAGAACTCCCTGCGGAACTCCACCAGCCGGTCGCCCGACGAGCAGAGGAAGAGGTAGCCGGTACACTCGCCGCTCTCTCTGCGCATCTCACGCACCGAGATGTAGCTCTTCTCGGTCAGTACGCCGTCCAGCGTGCCGAAGACGTGATAATTCTCCTTGGCCTTGGCCGACTTTTCCAGCACGGACGCCTCCACCACATCCCCGGCCAGATTTTCCGGGTCTGAGGCCAGCACCACGTTGCCGTCGCAGTCGGTGAAGAACAGGTACACTTCCGCGCTCTCGCCGATGAGCTCGAGCTTGGTGTTCAGGGCTTCCAGTTCTTCGCCTTCCGGCAGAGCGGCTTCCTGCACCAGATGGGACGCCGTGCGCTGGGCCACATTGACCACTTCGTCCAGCACGTCGTACCGCTCCTGCGCGAAGTAGTTGCTGAACAGCACCAGCTCCGAGCTTCCCATGATCACCGTGCCGAAGATGAGCAGGGTGCTCATGAGCGAGAAGAACGCGACGGAAACACTTTTGCGCATTACTGACGCACCTCGAATTTATAGCCCACGCCCCAGACGGTCTTCAGCTCCCATTTATCGGAAGCACCGGCCAGCTTCTCGCGCAGGCGCTTGACATGGACATCGATGGTGCGGCTGTCGCCGTAGTATTCGAAGCCCCACACCTCGTCCAGCAGCTGGTCGCGGGTGTAGACCCGGTTGGGGTGAGAGGCGAGGCAGTTCAGCAGTTCCAGCTCCTTCGGGGGAGCTTCCACCACCTTTCCCTTGACCCGCAGCTCGTAGCTGTTCATGTCGAGGCGGAGGTTGTCGAACTCGATGACGCCCTCGGAGCTCTCGGTCTGGGACGTGGTGACGGTGCAGCGGCGCAGCACCGCCTTGATGCGGGCCACGACCTCTTTGGTGTCGAAGGGCTTGACCATGTAGTCGTCTGCGCCCAGCTCGAGGCCCAGCACCTTATCGAAGGTCTCGCCCTTGGCCGTCAGCATCATGACCGGGGTATTGCCCAGCTTGCGGATGCGGCGGCAGACCTCGAGGCCGTCCATCCTGGGCATCATGACGTCCAGCAGCACCATGTCGGGCTTGAGCTGGTTGAACTTTTCAAGGCCCTCTTCGCCGTCGTTGGCCGTCGTGACCTGATAGCCCTCCTTGGTCAGGTAGAGCCGCAGCAGCTCGCAGATGTTGGTATCGTCGTCCACAACGAGTATCTTTTCGTTTGCCATGTGAGTGTTCCTCCTCTATCCAGTCCAAAGCCAGCCCCCGCCGGGCGCTGGCCGCAATTCTGATGTTGACCTATGTTCTATTATACGGGACAGTTATGACAAAATAAAGAAGGTTTTGTATGATTTTTGAATCTTTGGCAGACAAAGAGGGCGGGAGGGACATTGTTCGTCCCGCCCGCCCTCTTTACTTTTCTCCGGTCTCCGGCTTGTTCAAAATCCCACAGCGCAAAACCGCTTTTGAAAGCGCTTCGTTGCCCTCGCTGATGCGGATGGCCTGCATTGCGGCAAGGTCTGCACCGAAGCAGACATTTTTCAGCGCATCACAGCCGTAAAACACATCCGCTTCTATGTATTTTACGCCCGCCGGGATATACACGTTTTTGAGATGTCGGCACTCGCTGAACATCTCCCAGTGCAATTCTTCGACGGTCTCCGGGATATGGACCGTCTCAAATGCACAGCCCCGGAACGCGCCCTCCCCTATCTCACGCACACTTTCCGGGATGCTCAGCCGTTCCAGTGCGACGCAGCCCGCGAATGCTTCTATTCCAATTTGCTCCAGCTTCTCCGGCAGCCGGAGCGTTTTTAAGGCGGCGCAGTCCCGGAACATTCCGGCCTCGATTTTGCAGATATTGCCGCTCAGTTGTACTTTTGCCAGCTGACAGCACCCGCGAAACATCGACTCTCCCGTTTGGCGTCCTTTTATCTCCGCGCACCGCAAAGCACCGTCTGCGAAAACTTCGCCGCCCAGCCTTGCCACTCTGGGCGGGATGCTTATCTCCTGCAAGCCGCTGTTCTTGAATGCCGCTGTGCCGAGTTCCACCAGCCCGGCGGGCAATGCGATTTGAGCCAGATTTCCGCAGCCATAAAACGCAGCTGCACCGATTCTCCGCAGCGTTTTGGGCAGCTGCACCCGCCGGAGATTCTTCATCCCCGCAAATGCTCCCGGAGCAATCTCCTCTACACCTTCGGGTACAAGCATCTCCCAGTCGTTCAGCCCGGCTTTCTGCATGGCGGCGAGGATGTCGGCGGCCGCCTCACCGGTAAGTATCGTGTTGCTCATTGTCACTAGCTCAGATTCCAGAGGTAATATGTCATTGATGAGGCTATCAAAATGCCAAACACTATCGTTACAACCTTTGATTTGATAACCTTTTTATAAAGCCATACCAGCCCCGCCGCAACTCCCATGCACACTGCAAGTATTATCAAAAACACTACCGGCGCCGTAGGGAGATACAAGAAAAAAGCCCACAGATCATTATCCAGCGCATTGAGGACGGTCACTATCAGTCGTATCAGCTCTGCATACGCCGGAACCAGAAAAAGAGGATATAGCGTCCACCCCACTTTTTCCTCATCCGAACTATTCTCGTTTTTCCATGTGCCCCACACGAGCCATGCCACCGGAAGCCCGAGGATGATTGAAATGATGATAATGTGGTCTAAAATAAACTGAAGTGCACTGACACCTATGCCCAAAGCTATTACAACAAGTGCAATGACGAATATCCAAGGTATCGTAAAGAAAACAAACATTTCCATCTCTCCTTTCGCTTTTTATTTTAACGGATTGTCCGTTAAAAATCAAGATATTCGGGCCATCCTTTGTAGACTTTCTACAAAGAGGTGAATCCTATGCTATACACGGAACGCATCAAGGCACTGCGCAGCGACCACGACCTCAACCAGACGCAGGTCGCGCGGGCTATCCATGTTGCCCAGACCACCTATTCCGACTACGAAAAGGGCAAAGTGCGCATCCCGGTCGAGTGCCTCATCCAGCTGGCGAAATTCTACGACGTCGATATGAACTATATCACCGGCGTCAGCGACACCCTCCGGTCCTTCCCCCACGCATGAGCCGGACGTCCTGCCGCTGATTTTCCAAAAGCGGCGGTGTTTGTTTTTGTTTTGCTTGTAGATAGCCATTTGGTTATCATAAGTCCAGCATAGCATCTCTCTGCGGTATTGTCAAGATACTCATTCAGTTATCAGGAGGACATCTTATGGCATACTACCGCCGCATCCGCGATATGCGCGAAGACCACGACCTCACCCAGCGCCAGCTCGCCGCCCTGCTGCATATGCCCCAGCCGCAGTACAACCGCTATGAGCAGGGCCTGCGCGACCTGCCCACCACCACTCTCATCGCGCTGGCCGACATTTACCACACCTCGACCGACTATCTTCTGGGCCGTACGAACGACCCCAAGCCGCCCGTCTCCCTATAACGCACCAAAAGGGGCCTCCTTTGCAGGAGGCCCCTTTTGCATATCACGGGCTGGTCAGAATGGGGGACGCAGCCCGGTTTCTGGTATTTTCAGGGAAATGCGCTCAAATCCTTTGAAGCAGTCTTTACAGGATGGGGCTCTGGATGTTGTCGTTGTTCTTGATGCCGTGCTTCTCGGCGTAGCCGGTCAGCATCAGGGTCAGAGCGCCGTCGCCGGTGACGTTGCAGGCGGTGCCGAAGCTGTCCTGCAGGGCGAAGATGGCGAGCATCAGAGCGGTGCCGGCGCCATCGAACATCAGAACGCCGGTGATGAGGCCCAGAGAAGCCATGACGGTGCCGCCGGGGACGCCGGGAGCGCCGATGGCGAAGATGCCGAGCAGGGCGCAGAAGAGGAGCATGGTGCCGATGCTGGGCAGGTGGCCGTAGAGGATCTTGGAGATGGTCATGCAGAAGAAGACCTCAGTCAGGACAGAGCCGCAGAGGTGGATGTTGGCAAACAGGGGGATGCCGAAGCTGACCATATCCTTGCGCAGGACCTTGCTCTTGCGGGCGCAGTCCAGAGCGACTGCCAGGGTGGCGGCGCTGGACATGGTGCCGACAGCGGTCAGGTAAGCGGGGCCGTAGTGGCGGAGGACTTCCCAGGGGTTCTTGCCGGAGTATGCGCCGGCCAGCAGATACAAGACAGCCAGCCAGATATAGTGGCCTGCCATGACGATGAGGATGATCTGGATGAAGGCGGGCAGCTGGTGGGTGATCATGCCCTCATAGCTCAGGTTGCAGAAGGTCGCGGCGATATAGAAGGGCAGCATGGGGATGATGATCTTGCCGACAATATCCAGCACGATGTTCTGGAACTCGCCGAGGAAATCACAGGTGAGCTTGCTGTTGGTCCAGGTAGCGGCCAGACCCACCAGAACGCTGAGCACGAGGGCGCTCATGACGCTCATGATCTGGGGGATGTTCAGCTCGAACACGACGTCGGGCAGGGTCCGCAGACCGGCCACCTCAGTGTCGATGGACAGGTGCGGGATGAGGGCGTAGCCTGCGCCGGTGCTCATGAGGGCTGCGCAGACAGAGGAAACGTAAGCGATCACGATCGCCACGCCCAGCAGGCGGGAAGCGTTCTTGCCCAGCTTGGTGATGGACGGGGCGATGAAGCCGATGATGATGAGCGGCACACAGAAGGTGATGAGCTGGCCCATGATATACTGTAAGGTGACGACCACCTTCATGACGCTCTCCGGGAAGACTTGACCCAGGATGACGCCGATGATGATACCGAGAAGCAGCCGGAATGGCAGGTTATCGAATAGCTTTTTCATAATAATTTACCCCTAATTCTCCTGCGCTTCGGGCGCAGGGTGTTTTTTGCAGGATGCGGATGCAGGCTTGCCAGGGTTTTTCGAGGACGCTTATTCGGCGTCCGGAGCATGTTCTTTGTTGAGCATCAGGTCGAGGATGACGCTGTCGCTGGTGCCGTGGGTGCTGAGGATGGCAAAGTTGTCCAGCGTGCGCTCCACGTTCTCTTCCACGATGCCGTCGGTGCTCTGGACGCGGACGCCGCGGGTACCCATGGCCGCTGCCTGACAGGCGGCATTGACGCAGGTGGAAATTTTCAGGGCGCAGTCGGCCTTTGCGCCGTCGCACACCATGCCGGTGACATTGCCCACCATGTTCTGGATAGCGCAGCATATCTCATGGTAGCCGCCGCCCAGCAGGTATGTAATGCCGCAGGCCGCGCCGGTGCCGGCGACGGTGGCGCCGCACAGGTTGCTCAGACGGCCAAACTTCGACTTGATGCGGATGGCGATGAGGTTCGACAGGGTGACGGCACGCAGCATGGTGGGCTCGTCGATGTCCAGCCAGCGGGCAGCAGCCACGACGGGCATCGTCGCAGTGATGCCCTGATTGCCGCTGCCGGAGTTTGCCACCACCGACACCGGAGCGCCTGCCATACGGGCGTCTGCGCCCGCAGCGGCGGCTATCATGGAGTTGGTGGTCAGATCGCGGGTCATGAGGCCCTTGCGGCAGTTGAGGTCGAGGTTGCGGCCGATAGCGAGGCCGTATTCCTTCGAGAGGCCCTCATCGCTGATGACGGAGTTTACCTTCACGGCACTGCGGATGATGTCGATGGGGTCGTTCATCGGGTCGAGCTCTTTGGTGCAGTAGTCCCAGATGGAGCGGACGGTCAGGAAGGACGCGATCTGCTCCGGGGAGACCACGTCGCTGTCGCCTGCGGCGGCGGTGTCCGTGTCCCGCTTGTCGAGGGTGGCCGCACCGTCCTGCTCCACCAGCACGACGTTGGTGTGCAGGTCGCGGACGATGGCGCGGCCCGTATGGCCGCCGCCCTTGGCAATGACCTCGATGTAAAGCTTCTGCGGCACCTGCGCCACATTCACCCTGACCTTGCCGGCTTTGACCAGCGCGGCGGCAGCTTCCACCGTCTCGCGGGGGACGTGGTTCATGACTTCCAGCAGATAGACCGGGTCGCCGCCCAGCGCACCGATGGCGGCGGCATAGTCCATGCCCTCGTAATCGGTGCCGGGGATGCCCGCCGACATGGCGTTCTTGATGATGTTGATGCTGGCGTTGACCGTGATCTCTTCGGCCTTGTCCACACCGGCCTTCCGCAGGGCCTGACCCGCCTCGGCGGCAGTCAGCGCCACAGCGCCCGGCTCGGTGCAGCCGGTGGCCAGCTCCATCTCACTGTTCAGGATGCGAATGAACATGTTCTGTTCCATAGTGTTGCACCGTCTCTTTCTCTTATAGGATGCTCTGTTACTTCACGGCGATGCATTCGATCTCCAGCGGTGCGCCTTTCGGCAGTTTCGCCACCTGCACGGCGCTCCGTGCGGGGAAGGGCTGGGCGAAGTATTCGCCGTAGACTTTGTTCATCTCGGCAAAGTCGTTCATGTCGGCCAGAAAGACCGTGGTCTTGACCACATCGGCCAGAGTCATGCCCTGCTCGGCAAGGATGGCCTGGATGTTCTTGAGGGACTGTGCGGTCTGGGCCGCGATGCCCTCGGGGATGGCCCCGGTGGCGGGGTCGATGGGGAGCTGGCCGGAGACGTAGACCGTCTGGCCTGCTGCGATGCCCTGCGAATACGGCCCGATGGCGGCGGGCGCCTGTGCAGTGGCGAGTGCCTGTTTCATAATTCTCTCTCCTTTTCTGAATTGCAGGGGCATCGCTTGCCTTGATGCCCCTTGTCCTGACCCTATCCTAACGCGGTGGGCGGCAAAAGTCAACAATTTTCTCTCTTGATGATAAATTATTATCACTTGTGACAAATCCCGCGGATATTTTGAAGCACTTTCACGAAAATGCATTGAGTTTTCAGTTTCTCATTGTCAATAACACGCGAACGTGATATGATATAGGCAGCAAGATGAGAATAAATTCTCATCATTTCCCTCATGAAACAACGTGGAAAGTGGTGACATACATGGATGCACGGCTGGAACCCTATCGGACACTCGTTTCGTTTCTGGGCGAGGCGCTGGGGCCGGACTATGAAGTGGTGCTGCACGACCTGACCAGCGAGGAAGGCACCATCGCAGCCATCGTGAACAACAACATCAGCGGCCGCACCGAGGGCGCACCGCTGTCCAATATGGCCCTGCGGTTCATCCACGGCAAAGTCTACGAAAAGCAGCCCTATGTGGCAGGCTATCAGGGCGCGTCGCAGGCCAAGGGGCGGCTGCGCTCCTCCACCATGTTCATCAAGGACGGCAGCGAGCTTATCGGGATGCTCTGCATCAACTTTGACGCCGCCAAGTACAGCCGGATGGCGCAGGAGCTTCTGGCCCTCTGCGGGGCCCATCAGGAGCCCGGCCCCACGCTGGGCGTCGAAAACTTCGTCAGCAGCCTGCCCGACGCGGTGCAGGCCGCCATCACCGACGTGACCGGCAGCGCTCTGCCGCCCGACCGGCTGACGATGGACGAGAAGGTCCGCATCGTGGAAGACCTGCAGCAGGCGGGCATCTTCTACATGAAAGGCGCGGTCAGCGAGGTGGCGGCACAGCTGGGCTCCTCGGAGGCGACCATCTACCGCTATCTGAGCAAACTGAAGGATTGATACTTGCACTCATACGCTCCTTCGCGTATAATGGTAGATGTATTATTATGTCTACCATAACGTGAAGGAGCGTATTTTATATGAAATTAGGAATCGTCGGCCTGCCCAACGTCGGCAAGTCCACTCTGTTCAACGCCATCACCTCCACCAAGAACGCGGAGGCTGCAAACTACCCCTTCTGCACCATCGAGCCCAACAGCGGCATCGTGGCCGTGCCGGACAAGCGGCTGGATAAGCTGGCTGAGATCTGGCAGACCAACAAGAAGACCCCCGCCATCGTGGAGTTCGTGGACATCGCCGGCCTCGTCAAGGGCGCAAGCCAGGGTGCCGGCCTCGGCAACAAGTTCCTCGGCCACATCCGCGAGTGCGACGCCATCGTCCATGTCGTGCGCTGCTTCGATGACGACAACATCATCCACGTCGTGGAGGACGTGACCAAGGCCGAGGCCGTGGACCCCATCGCCGACATCGACGCCATCGACTACGAGCTCATCCTCTCCGACCTCGAAGTCGTCCAGAACCGCGCAGGCCGCATGGCCAAGGCCGCAAAGAGCGGCAACAACAAGGGGGCTGCCGCCGAGGCCGCATGGCTGCAGCAGCTGGCCGCCCATCTGGAATCCGGCAAGCCCGCCCGCAGCTTCGACTTCGACGAGAACGACGCCGAGCAGCAGACCGTGCTCCACGAGATGGGCCTGCTGAGCGCAAAGCCCGTCCTCTACGCCTGCAATGTGGGCGAGGACGACCTGATGGAGGGCATCGAGAACAACAAGTACGTCCCGCTGGTGGCCGCACGCGCCAAGGAAGAGGGCGCACGCTACATCCCCATCTGCGCCAAGACCGAGGAGGACATCGCCGACTACAGCCCCGAGGAAAAGAAAGCCTTCCTCGCCGAGATGGGCATCGAGGCAAGCGGCCTCGACAACCTCATCACCGCCAGCTACGACCTGCTGGGCCTCATCTCCTTCCTGACCGACGGCAAGAAGGAGTGCCGCGCCTGGACCATCCGCAAGGGTACCAAGGCTCCGCAGGCTGCCGGCAAGATCCACAGCGACTTTGAGCGCGGCTTCATCCGCGCCAGCGTCATCGCCTACAGCGACCTCGAGGCTCACGATTTCGATTACGCTGCCGTCAAGGCCAAGGGCCTGCAGCGCACCGAGGGCAAGGAATATGTCGTGAAGGACGGCGATGTCATCGAGTTCCTGTTCAATGTCTAAAACAGCGGAACAACCTCTCAGTCTCGCTACCGCTCGACAGCTCCCCTAGAAAGGGGAGCCAAAGCAGAAAAGGATTAAAATTATGATTATCGGTATCATGGGCGCAATGCCCGACGAAGTGGACCAGCTCTGCGCCAGACTGGAAAATGTCACGGTCGAGCCCTACGGCGGCGTGGAATATCACAAAGGCACACTGGCCGGCAAGCAGGTGGTCGTCTGCTGTGCAGGCATGGGCAAGGCCAACGCTGCCGCCACCACCCAGGTGCTCATCACCAAGTTTGGTGCGGAGAAGATCATCTTCTCCGGCATCGCAGGCAACATGACCAGCAAGATCGGCATCGGCGACGTCGTCATCGGCAAGACAGTGCTTTACCACGACGCCCAGCTGGATATGATCTGCCAGAATCCGCCTTTCCTGAAGGAGTACACCGGCGACCCGGCCCTTATCGCCGCCGCCGAGAAAGCCTGCGCCGACGCAGGCGTCAAGGCTCTGGCAGGCAAGATCGCCACCGGCGATATGTTCGTGGGCGACAGCGCCACCAAAGCCGCCATCGAGGCCAAATGCGCCCCCGACTGCGTGGAGATGGAGGGCGCGGCCGTGAGCCAGATCGCCGCCAAGAACGATGTGCCCTGCGTCATCCTCCGCGCCATGAGCGATAACGCCGACGAGGACGGCCATGAGGTGCTGGTGGTCAAAAAGTTCAGCATCACCGAGTACGTCGCCACCGCGACCAAGATCGTCGCCGCGATGGTAGAGTCTCTGTAACAGACAGCAACAGAAGCCGGTCACAAGACCGGCTTCTGTCTGTTTACAGGTACTGCTCCAGCTTCAGCCTGTTATCCTCCTCAAAATCCTGCAGCTTCTGCATCAGCCTCTTCGACCCCGGCGCGGCGTCGGGGTAGTCCTTCTGGGATTTGATGCAGTCCACCACGCCCATGCCGCTGCCCTGGGTGAGCATCTCGGCGAGGTTGCGGGTAGATTTGTCGGTGATGGTCTTCATGCCGATGCTCACCTTGGTGTTGAGCTTCGCCATGGCGCTCTGGCCCTGGGCCGAGCCGCCGCAGGCGTCGATGGCGGCGTGGGCCTCCTGATTGAGCTGGCGGTAGATATTGCGCTGGCGCAGAAGCTCCGCCTTGAACTGCTCATCCTCCGCCATCGGCACGAGCTGGTCGAGGGTGTTCTTCCCCATCTCGGTGTTCTGCACGATGGCTTCCAGCATATTGAGATTGTCGTTTTTCTGGTTTTCCATACAAAAATCCCCCTTTTGAGGGTAGTTTCTCTCAAAAGGGGGACTCTTATGCATTATTCGCCGTCGTAGATGCGGTCGCCGCCTGCGGTCTGTGCAGCGGCCAGCCGCTTCTCGCACAGGTCATAGAGGGCATCCCAGTTCTTGCAGCGCACCTCGCGGGTGCCGGCCACGCCGATGGACTGGGTGAAGGGCACCCGGCGCATCAGGCCCACCGAGGCCACACACTCCTTGGGCATCTCGGCATAGATGGCTTTCAGCTCCTCTTCCAGCTCACGGCGGGTGCGGTCGGCGCAGCCGATGGCGAACAGGGTGTCGCTCAGGCGGCAGACCACCCGCTCAGCAGGCTGGTCGAAGTGCTTTTTCCACTGGTTTGCCACAAAGCAGACCAGCTGGCCCATGACGGCGTCGCTCTCCCGCGCGGAGAGCTTCTCTGCGCCGTCGATGGACACCAGCGCCAGCGCCGCGCAGCGGTGGCAGTCGGTCCACTCATCGAGTTTCGTGCAGAATTCCGTCTCGTAGTAGCGGCGGTTGAACACCCCCGTCACAAAGTCGTGGTTCATGTCGTCGCGGCACATCTCCCGCTCCCGCGGGGTCATCCGGTCTTCGGGCAGGTCATTGCCTGCCAGAGGAGCCGTCATCTGCAGCTGCCACACCTTGCCGTCGGCCACGACACAGCGGCGCAGCACACAGTCCACCTGACCGCCGCGCAGCTCGTAGTCCACCATCAGGCCGTCGTCCTGCCAGCAGCGGTCGGCGTCCTCGTCCACCTGCGTCAGGCTCACATCCTGAAACACAGGCCGCGAGCTTTCGACGAATTGCCGCAAGTCCTGCTCAGTCCATTCATTTTTCATGCGTTTTTTCCCCATTTTATACACCGGGTCTTCCTTCCCGGCGCTCTGCCTTTTCACAGTCGAGCCTGTTTTCATGGCCAGCGTATCGCTGTGAAAATAAGTCTTATCCCTGACTGCGTCTCATTCGATTATACCACGACGGCGGAGCGCTTACCAGCAAAACGCACAATTTTCAAAAAGATTTTTTACATTCCCGTCAAATTGAGGTTTTGGCCTCTTTTTCGACCGGCTCCTTGGCGCGGCAGTAGACCTCGCACTCGGCCTGGATACGGCTGGCCAGAGGCTCTGCGTCGAAGCCCTCCGCGGCGCGCCAGGTCCAGTTGCCGCCCAGCTTGCCGGGGGTGTTCAGATGGGCCTCTGCGCCCAGACCCAGCCAGTCGGACATGGGGATGATGGCCCGGTCAGCCACAGAGCCGAGGGCCGCACGCAGCAGCGCGATGCGGGCGGCGTCCGGCTTGACGGCGGCCACTTCCTTCGCGGTGGGCTTGCAGGGGGTCAGGTGGAGATAAGCGGCTGCGTTGGCCTTTTCCTTCCCGGTGGCGGCGTTCTCCCACCAGTCGGTGAGGGTGGTGTTGTCGTGGGTACCCGGGTAGACCACGCTGTTCTTGACGTGGTTGTGGGGCAGATACTCGTTGTCGCCGCCGCCGAAAGCGAACTGCAAAACTTTCATGCCCGGGAAGGTGCTGTCGGCCAGCAGCTCGCGGACGCTGGGGAACAGCTCGCCCAGATCTTCCGCGATGATGGGCAGCTTGCCAAGGGCAGCTTCCAGTGCGTGGAACAAGTCCATCCGGGGGCCGATCTCCCATTTGCCGGTGCAGGCGGTAGGGCTGCCCGCCGGGATGGCCCAGTAGGTGTCGAAGCCGCGGAAGTGGTCGATGCGGAGCAGGTCGTAGATGCCGAGGGCGTGGCGGACGCGCCGGATCCACCAGGCGTATCCCGTCTGTTTATGATACGGCCAGTTATACAGCGGGTTGCCCCAGAGCTGGCCGTCTGCGGAGAAGTAATCCGGCGGACAGCCGGCCACGCGTGCAAAGCCTCCCTGCGCGTCCAGCTCGAAGAGCTCACCGCCCACCCATGCATCCACCGAGTCGGCAGAGACGTAGATAGGGATGTCGCCCAGAATTTTCACGCCCTTGGCGTTGGCGTAGCCCTTGACCTTTTTCCACTGGGCGTCAAACTCGTACTGCAGGAACTTCCAGAAGCCGATCTCCTCTTCCTGCTCTGCTGCGAACCTTGCCAGCGCGGCGGCGTCCCGCAGGCGGTACTCCCGGGGCCACTCAGTCCAGCTCTTCATGCCGTTGGCGGTCTTGAGGGCCATGTAGAGGGCGTAATCATTCAGCCAGCTGTCGTTGGCAAGGGCGAAGGCGTAGTAGTCGTCGGGGTAGTAGTGGGCGCAGCCGTGGAGACCGGCATACTTTTCGCGCCATGCGGCGTAGGCGGTGCGCAGCACCTTATAGCGGCTGGTGTAGAGAGTGCCGTAGTCCACCGAAAGCGGGTCATCACCCCACTTTTCCGCCTTGAGCTGGGCGGCGGTCAGCAGGCCGTCGGCCTTGAGAGCGTCGAGGTCGATGAAGTAGGGGTTGCCCGCAAAGGCAGAGCAGCTCTGGTAGGGGCTGTCGCCGTAGCCGGTGGGGCTGAGGGGCAGCAGCTGCCAGATGTGCTGGCCCGCAGCGGCCAGAAAATCCACGAACTTGAGCGCTTCGGCGCCAAAGCAGCCAATACCATAGGGGCCGGGCAGGCTGGACACCGGCATCAGGATTCCACTTTCACGCATGATGATACCTTCCTCGCTTTATATTCCGTTTGGGTTTCTGCTGTTTCCTATCATAACATAAGCGAAGACTATTTTCCACCGGCAAAAAACGTGGTATACTGGATTTTATCGGGAAACATCCTTGCCCTCTCAGTCCGCTTCGCGTCCAGCTCTCCCAGAGGGAGAGCCTTTGGCCTTCCGGGAAGCTTTTGCCTCTCCCTTTGGGAGAGGTGGCACGGCATCAGCCGTGACGGAGAGGGCAAGCCGCCTTTAGTTTTACATTCAGGAGGTATCGTGCCATGCAGCGCACGGAAAAATATTTTGAGAACGACGCATTCCGCAAGACTGCCGCCGGGGTCATCCTGGCCGCAGAGGCGGACGCAAAGACGGGCGGCGGGCGCATCGCGCTGGACGGCACGGTGTTCTACCCCGAAGGGGGCGGTCAGCCCGCCGACAGAGGCACGCTGACCCTCGCCGACGGCACGGTTCTCCATGTCACCGACGTCCACGAGACGAACGGCATCATCTGGCACACGGTGGATGCCCTGCCCGAGACCGCACAGCCCGGTGCCGCCGTCACCGGCACCATCGACTGGGAGTGGCGCTTCGACAAGATGCAGCAGCACACCGGCGAGCACATCCTCTCCGGCATCCTGCACCAGATGTTCGGGGCGGAGAACGTGGGCTTCCATATCGGCTCCGACGCCGTGCGGATGGACACCAGCGTCCCCATCTCCGCCGAGGGCCTGCGGGAGGCAGAGCTTGCCGCCAACCGCATCATCTGGGAGAATGTGCCGGTGCTCATCACCTACCCCACCCCCGAAGAGCTGGCGGCGCTGACCTACCGCAGCAAAAAAGAGATCGCCGGGCAGGTGCGCATCGTGACCATCCCGGGCGCGGACGTCTGCGCCTGCTGCGGCACCCACACCGCCGCCGCCGGACAGGTGGGGCAGATCAAGATCCTCACCTCTGAGAACTACAAGGGCGGTGTCCGGCTCAGCGTCGTCTGCGGCGGACGCGCCCTGCGGGAAGCGCAGGCCATGCGGAGCCGTCAGGCCGACATCGGCGCACTGCTCTCGGCCAAGGCCGACCAGACCGCCGTGGCGGTCCACCGGGTGTACGACGAGTACACGGCCCTGAAATTCGCCCACTTCGGCCTGTGCAGTCAGCTCTTCGACACACTGGCCGCACAGCTTGGCCCCGACGAGACGGCCATCCGCACCGTCCCCGGCCTCGACCCGGACGGCCTGCACCGTCTGGCCGCGCGGCTGAGCGAGGCCACCACCGGTCTCTGCGCCGCTCTGACGCCCAGCGAGAAGGGCACCGGCTACTGCATCGCGCGCTCCGGCGGCGACGTCCGCGCCCTGACCAAGGCCCTCAACGCCGCCCTGAACGGACGCGGCGGCGGCAAGCCCGGCATCTGCCAGGGCAGCTGCGCCGCCACGCCGGAGCAGGTGGAGGAATTTTTGAAGAAAGCTCTGTAAGTACAAACTTTTCACGTCACAAGGAGAATACTATCTTATGAGAATGCGTTTCAAGCCCTACGCCCACGACGAACTGATGGCCGCTGATTTCCACGTCCACGAGCCCCTTATCTGGGGCGGCAAGTGGCACAGCCAGTATGCCCGCCCGGAGCAGCCTTTCGTGCTGGAGCTGGGCTGCGGCAAGGGCGGCTTCATCTCCCAGCTGGCCTCTGCCCACCCCGAGAACAACTATCTGGGCATCGACATTACCGACAAGGTGCTCATCCTCGCAAAGCGCAAGATCGAAGCCGCTTACGCCGAGGCAGGCCGCCCCATCGACAATGTCAAGATCATGAGCACTGACATCGAGCGCATCAAGGGCGTCATCACCCCGGAGGACACCGTCAGCCGCATCTACATCAACTTCTGCAACCCGTGGAGCAAGAACGCTTCCTCCAACAAGCACCGCCTCACCTACCCCCGTCAGCTCATCCAGTACCGCGATTTCCTCAAGGACGGCGGCGAGATCTATTTCAAGACCGACGACGATGACCTGTTCCGCGACAGCCTGACCTACTTCCCCGCTTCCGGCTACGACATCGTCTGGCAGACTTACGACCTCCACGAGAACGAGCCGGAGTGGAACATCCGCACCGAGCATGAGGGGATGTTCACCGAGATGGGCATTAAGATCAAGGCCCTCATCGCCCGCAAGAAGGCCGGCGACGACTCCGTGACCTGGGTGGAGCCGAAGGTGCTCAAGAAGCTGGCCGCGCAGGCGGAGGCCGAAGCTTCGGCCAGGGCCGAGGGGGAAGGCAATGTCTGACCCCTGTGAATACTGCCTGAACAACCAGCAGGACGAATATGGCAGCTGGTACTGCGCCGAGGGCGGCGCACTGGATGAGGACGAGATGGCCCGCTATCTCTCCCACACGACCTTGTCCTGCCCTTACTTTGAGCCGGGCGATGAATATAAGATCGTCCGCAAACAGAACTGACTGGAGGTGTCCCCTTGTCGTTTTTTCTCAACACGATAGTCTGCGGTTTCTCGCTTTATCATATCCTTGCGTTTTTCCTCATCTACTCCTGTCTGGGCTGGTGCGTCGAGGTGGTGTATGCCGCCGCCACCACCGGCCAGCTGGTGAACCGGGGCTTCCTGAACGGCCCGGTCTGCCCCATCTACGGCTTCGGCATGATACTGGTGCTCTTCTTCCTCACACCGCTGGAAGATGACCTGTTGCTGCTGTATCTCGGCGGCGTCATCCTGCCCAGTGCCTTGGAGCTGGTGGGCGGATGGGCGCTGTATAAGCTCTACCGCACCCGCTGGTGGGACTACACCGACAAACCCTTCAACATCGGCGGCTATGTCTGTCTTGAGTTCTCGCTGATGTGGGGCGTGGGTGCCATGGTGATGGTCAAGGCCATCCATCCCACCATTGCCGCGCTGGTGAACCTCATTCCGCCGCTGGTGGGCTTTGTGCTGATGTGTCTGCTCTACGCGGTGTATGCCGCTGACGCGGTGGCTACCGCCATCGCCGCCTCCGACCTCGCCCGGGAGCTGGACGCTCTCGAGAAGGTAGCCGACAGTATGCATGCTGTCAGCGACGCCATGACCGAGATCCTTGGCACTACCGCGCTGGACATGGACCAGAAGATGGACGAGAGCCGCCTGCAGTTCAAGCTGGCCGCCGCCGAGGCCCGGGACAGCTACGACAAGCTGTCGCCCCGTGAGGCCGCTTCCGCCATGCGCACCCGCGCCGACGAGGCCATGGAGGCCGCACGCCGCGTCTCCCGGACTGCCCGCCTCAACGCCGCCGAAGCGGCCAAGGCCGTCAAGCTGGCCGCGCAGGGCAAAGCCGAGCAGACCGCCGCATTCCTGCAGCTGGAACAGCTCAAGGAAGAACTGGCAGCCCGTGCGCAGATCATGCAGGCCCACACCCGCCGCGGCACCCATCTGCTGGGCAAGGGCCGTATGCTCCGCGCCTACCCCAAGCTGAAGCACGGTCAGAACAACCGCTCCCTCAGCAGCCTGCTCGAGCAACTCGAGGACGAATATCCCGACTCCTTCAACGGATTCGGCATCCAGTAAAGATAAAAATAGGGCTGGGACAGTGTCCCAGCCCTATTTTTTATGCAGCTTAAGCCCAGAGATTTTCCGGGTAAAGGCCGTCGGCCGTCTTTTTGGCGATGGCTTCCACCACCACGGGCTTATCCTCGCGGTAGGTGACGCCATACCACTTATCGGTGCTGCGCAGCACCTTGACGGCGGCTTTCTTTTCGCCGATGAGCTTACTGACCACCAGCGGCAGGAAATACTCGCACTTGAGCGGGTCCTTTTCCAGGTTCTCGTCCAGCCAGCGGGCAAAGCGCCGGTCAGCTTCCTTCACGAAGCTCTCGCCGAAGCCCCAGAGGTTCATGCTCACGGGCGTCTCGCCGGGCAGGTCCGTCCAGCTCCCGCCGCCGTCCTCGGTGTAGTGGATGCCGCCCTCATAGGTCTCGATGCGGGTGCGCTCGGTGACGCTGTGGAGGGTGCTGTCCTCGTTGAGGGCGCAGACGCCGCGGGCGACGCTGCCGTTCTCGGAGACGGTGTTCTTGAGCAGGTAGCTCACCATGCAGTAGTCGTAGACCTCGCCGTCGGTGTGGGTGGAGAGGTGATCGTAGATGACCTTGAACGCCTCGGGGCCGTAGTAGTCGTCGGCATTGATGACGGCGAAGGGGCCGTGGATGTAGGGCTTTGCGGCCAGCACCGCGTGGCAGGTACCCCAGGGCTTCACGCGGCCCTCGGGGACGGTGTAGCCCTCGGGCAGCTCATCCAGCTGCTGGAAGGCGTACTTCACGTCCATCACTCTGGACACGCGGTCGCCGATAGCAGCTTTGAAAGCCTCTTCGATCTCGTGCTTGATGACGAAGATGACCGTCTCGAAGCCTGCACGGCGGGCGTCGTACAGGGAATAATCCACGATGACCTGACCGCAGGGACCCACCGGGTCGATCTGCTTCATGCCGCCGTAGCGGCTGCCCATGCCGGCAGCCATGACCACCAGGACCGGTTTGTTCATGTTTATCTCCTCCTTGAAAAGGGTGTTTCTCTTTTACGGTTTTATTATACTCCAAACCACGCCGGGCAACAAGACGAAGCTGTTTTTTTGAAGCTTGGCAAGTTTTTATTGCATATATCAGCAAGCAAATATTGCCTTTTGCTTCCAGACAGAGTATAATAACCTCATCCGACACAAAAACGACCGGCCAGCCGCTTTTGCAGGCCGAAGTTAAGAAGCCGTTTTCACAAGCATTGCACCCCGCTTATGAAAGCAGCTTCTGGAAAGTGAGTTTTTCCATGAACGAAACTGTGACCAAGCGTTTCCTGCTCTACTTCCGCCTGATGATGGTGGTGTGGATCCTGATCGCCAACGCCTTTTTCCACGCCATCGGGTTTGAGTACAGCTGGCTCATCTTTTTGAGCAACATCATGCTCTTTACGATGGAGGGCGACATCAAAGACCGCTTTATCAGCGTGGAGCTGGGCGGCCTCGTGGGCATGGTGCTCACGGTGCTGGCGATGCTGGCCATCGGTGCGCTGACGCCTGTTCTGGGCGGGATGCTGGGCCTGCTGCTGCCGCTGGGCGTGGTGCTCTTCATCCTCATCATCCTGCACCCCTACGCCCCCAAGGTGCTGAACAATGTGGGCTTTGCCTACCTGACCGCCGCCTGCATCGACAGCGCAGCTTTTGCAGCGAATCTGCCTCTCTTCTTCGGGGTGTACATCGTCGGCTCTCTGGTCTTCAACGGCGGTTGCGTGCTGCTCCTGAAGCCGGCCCGTTATCTGGCCGCCCGGAGCATCAAGAACGACGTCAAGGCTGACGCCTGAATCTGAGCCTCTCATCTTTTCTTCTTTTTTCTCACAGCGCCCCGGCAGAAAAGATGCCGGAGCGCTGCACTTTTATGTGGATTCTGCCGTTTTTCCGTGCTACAATGGAGTAAAATAAGAGAAAGGAAGTTTCCCGCCATGTATGCTGCATCTCCTGCACGCTACTCCACCCTGCCCTGCCACCGCTGCCCTGAACAACACCACCTTCACCGCTGACGAGCTGGAAGCCATCGATAAGGCTTCCGGATTTTATAAGGAGTAATTTATGTCCAAAACTGTATGGATAACCGGAGCTTCTTCCGGCATTGGCCGGGAGTTTGCCCGCCGGTATGCCCGCCTCGGCTTCCGGCTCATCCTCACCGCCCGCCGCACCGACCGACTCGAAGCTCTGGCCGCAGAGCTCACCGCGAAGCACAGCACCTTCTGCCGCATCCTGCCCGCTGATCTGGAGCAGGAGAGCGAGTGCGCCCGTCTCTGCGAGGCGCTGACTGACGAGCGCATCGATATTTTCATCAATAACGCCGGCTTCGGCGTCTGCGGCAGCTTTCTTGAGACCAGCGGCGAGAAAGAGCTCTCCATGGCGAAGGTAAACGTGCTGGCCATGCACCAGCTGTTCAAGTTCGCCGTGAAAAAGATGGAGGCTCAGGGCTTCGGCACCGTGCTCAACGTGGCGTCCTCCGCCGGGCTGCTGCCGGGCGGACCCTATATGGCGGGCTACTACGCCACCAAAGCGTACGTTGTCAGCCTGACCCGGGGCGTGGTCGAAGAGCTGCGGGAGCAGCACAGCCCGGTCTACGTCTGCGCCCTCTGCCCCGGCCCGGTGGACACCGAGTTCAACGAGCGGGCCGACGTGGTGTTCGCACTGCGGGGCATCCGCCCGGAACTCTGCGTCGAGGAGGCCATGCGGGGGATGCTCCGCCGCAAGACCATCATCGTCCCGTCGGCCCTCATGCGGGCGGCGACGACGGCCCAGCGGTTCATGCCGATGGCGCTCTTAATGCCCATCCTGGCCCACCAGCAGAAGAAAAAACTGGGCTGAAGGGCCATTGTGTGCAACAAGCAGCAATCCCGGCCTTTGCAGAGTCTGTTTTTATGACAATCTCACGAAAACGCAGCAAAACGAGAGAAAAATTGCAGTAATTGTGCCAAGAAAACACCTTGACAGTCGGAATAAAGAATGCTACTCTAGTATACAAGAGGGCGCAGGGCCGGACAGTCCAAATTGCCGCTTCCCGTGGCGGCAGTTGGACTACCGGTATCGTCCGGCAGCGCAGCGCCCCGCAAAGCAAAATTCTGATTGGAGGATTTCATTATGGCACAGTGTACTCCCAAATCCTTTGACCTGACCGGCAAGGTCGCGCTCATCACCGGCGCATCTTACGGCATCGGCATGGCGATTGCAAAGGCAATGGCCGCAAACGGCGCCACCATCGTCTTCAACGACATCAAGCAGGAGCTGGTCGATAAGGGCATCGCCGCTTATGAAGAAGCCGGCATCAAGGCTCACGGCTATGTCTGCGACGTCACCGATGAGGACGCCGTGAACGCCATGGTCGCAAAGATCACCGAGGAAGTCGGCCATATCAACATTCTGGTCAACAACGCCGGCATCATCAAGCGCATCCCCATGACCGAGATGACCGCTGCTCAGTTCCGTCAGGTCATCGATGTTGACCTGAACGCTCCGTTCATCGTCGCCAAGGCTGTCATCCCCGACATGATCGCTCAGGGCGGCGGCAAGATCATCAACATCTGCTCTATGATGAGCGAGCTGGGCCGTGAGACCGTCTCCGCCTACGCTGCAGCCAAGGGCGGCCTGAAGATGCTGACCAAGAACATCGCCTCCGAGTACGGCGAGTACAACATCCAGTGCAACGGCATCGGACCCGGCTACATCGCTACCCCGCA
>ENA-UERQ01000050-UERQ01000050.1-human-gut-metagenome-genome-assembly--contig:-NODE-50-length-104382-cov-11.494022_pt1 | contig 104382 bp, 96 predicted proteins | sample MGYA00242986_ERZ507987 | MGnify/ENA primary metagenome ERZ507987 (study PRJEB26167, sample SAMN06115429) | human gut metagenome | host: Homo sapiens | place: China:Chongqing | collected 2015-04-15...
GGGCGAGCAGCCCTTAACTCGTTGCGGGGAGAGTGGAGTCCAGAGGTAGGGAGGGGGGAGTCGAAACACCCCTCCCTGCCTCTGGCCCGCGCGGAGCGCAAAGCCATTTGACCGAAAGAATAAAACCCGCCCCGCGCACAGGCGCGAGAAGTATTTCGAGAACCATTAGCCCTAATGAAAAAGCGCTCTGCCCCCGCGCGGAGCGCAAAGCCATTTGACCGATAATAAAACGAATCATAAAGGAGAAACTATTATGCTGACGAGCAAACAGCGCGCCATTCTGCGCGGCAAGGCAAACACCATGGACCCCGTATTCATCGTGGGCAAGGGTGAGATCGACGAGACCATGATCCAGGGCGTGAAGGACTGCCTCGACGCCCGGGAGCTCATCAAGCTCAAGGTGCTTGAGAGCAGTATGTACAACGCCCGCGAGGCTTCCGTCAAGCTGGCCGAGGCTACCGGCGCCGACTGCGTGCAGGTCATCGGCTCCAAGTTCGTGCTCTACCTCCAGAAAAAGAAGGACAGCGCCTACGCCGACCTGCTGAAGTGATGCGTATCCTGCTTTACGGCGGCTCTTTCGACCCGCCCCACTACGGCCACATGAACAACCTCCGCGCCGCCGCTGCCCGGGTCTGCCCGGACCGCGTGGTGGTCATGCCGGCGGGTGTCTCCCCCTTCAAGCAGGGGACATCCGCCCCCGGCCCGCTCCGGGTGGAGATGTGCGGCTGCTTTGCGGAGCTGGCCCGGGAGATGGGCTTTGGCCTCGAGGTCAGCGGCTGGGAGGTGGAGCAGGCGGAGCAGGGCCGGAAAAATTACAGCGTCCTCACGCTGGAAAAGCTGGCCCGGGAGAACCCCGGCGATGAGCTGTACCTCGCCATCGGCAGCGATATGCTGCTGAGCTTCGACGGGTGGCACCGCTGGGAGGACATCCTTCGTCTGGCCCATCTGGTGGTCACGAGCCGGACTGTCGGCGACGACCCGGCTCTCCACGCCAAGGCCCGGCAGCTGGACGCTTCCGGTGCGCGCATCCTGTTCGCGCCGGTGGAGGCGCTGCCCATGGCGTCCAGCGTCCTCCGCACCCGCCTCGCCGCCGGTGAGGAATGTGAAAACGAGCTTCCGGCCTCGGTGCGCCGGGTCATCCGGCGCGAGGGGCTGTACACCAAAGGAGACGAAGTCACAAATGAATCAGAAACAGGCAAAAGAGCTTGTGCGCAGCCGGCTGAGTGACAAGCGCTACGAGCACACCCTGAACGTGAAAAAAATGGCCGTCAGGCTGGCGAAGCGCTACGGTGTCGATGAGGACAAGGCTGCGCTGGCCGCCCTGCTCCACGACTCGGCCAAAGAGATCTCCAAGGATGAGATGCGGGAACTGATGCGGCAGTATCCCCAGTATGCCGAGGGCGGGGAAGAGCGGCCTGCCTCTGTCTGGCACGGCATCTGCGCGGCCATCCTCGCCCGCACCCGGTGGGGCGTGGAGGATGAGGCCATCCTTTCCGCCATCGCCTGCCACACGGCGGGCAAGGCCGGGATGTCGAAGCTGGACAAGGTGGTCTATCTGGCCGACATGACCAGCAAAGAGCGGGACTGGCCGGGCGTCGGCAAGCTGCGGAAGCTGGAAATGAAAGACCTCGACGCCGCCATGCTGGCTGCGCTGAAACAGACCAACGATTTCGTCCTCTCCCAGGGCAAGCCGCTGGACCCCCAGTCCGCTGCCGCCTATGAGGACATCCTGGCCCATCAGAAGAAAGAATGCTGATTGCGAATCGTGGGGAAGAATGGTATACTAAAGAGTACAAAACCCTGAACAGGAGTTTTTCGGCCGACAGCCGACTCCCCAAAACGCTTGGAAGGAATAAGATGGAATGAGTCAGACTCCGCGTCATATCAAGACAGACCGTTCACTCAACCGCCCGACGGAGCGGCGGGCCGAAAAGGCTCCTGCATCCCGGCCCGTGCAGCCTGCCCAGCCGGACTTCTTTGCAGAGGAAAAGCCCGCCCCCGCAGAGCCTCCCCGCCGCGCAGGCGGCAGCGGCGGCGCAAAGCCGCCCCGCCGTTCGGCCCCTGCGGGCGGCAATGAGCCTCCCCGCCGCCGCAAAAAGAAGAAAAAGACCCCGCTCTGGCTCCCGCTGGCTGTGACGCTGGCGGTGCTGGCCGTCATCTCGGGCGTGGTGGTGTATGTCGCCGGTATGGTGGGCAGGGTGGAAGAGAATCTCCGTCCGGAGGAGGACGCCCCCTCCATCACCGAGGAGATCCAGACCCTCGAGGAGTACAAGGGCGATGTGGTCAACATCCTCGTCTGCGGCATCGACTATGAGGAAGGCCGCAACTACTCCAACGACCCCACCTCCAACGACGGCATGACGGACATGATCCTCTACTGCCAGTTCGACATCAAGGGCGGCGCGCTGCGGATGCTCCAGATCCCCCGCAACAGCCTCGTGACCACCAAGAGCCGCAAAGTCACCCTCTCCAACGGCAAGACCTACGCCGCCACCAACTACCAGATAAACTCCGTGGCCCTCTCCAACGGCGGCAGCGTTGCCGCTCTGGCGGAGGTCATCTACGACCAGTACAAGCTGCCCGTCGATTACTACGTGACGGTGGATATGCAGGCTCTGGTGGAGATGGTGGACAACTTCGGCGGCATCGAGGTCTATATCCCCCACGATATGTCCTTTGCGGGCAGCGCCCTCAAGCAGGGCTACCGCAATCTGGACGGCACATCGGCGGAGTTCTTCGTCCGCTGCCGCCACGGTCAGGGCTACTCCAACTCCGACATCGACCGCCTGAACATGCAGCGCTACTTCTACGCCGGCCTGTTCAAGCGGGTGCGCAGCATGGGCATCACCGATGTGCTCAACCAGCTGCCCCTCGTCTTCAACAACTATATCCACACGGATATGGACCTGACCACCATCGCAAAGATGCTGGTGTCCTTCACCCGAATCGACAGCGCCAACATCATGCTGGCACAGACCCCCGTTTTCATGGGTGTGCCGAACGTGGGCGTGACCGATACCTCTGACGGCTACTCCTGCGTGGTGCCGGACGCCGGCTCCATCGCAGAGCTGCTCAACACCTATTTCCGCAGCTATACCGGCCCGGTGAGCGCCAGCGAGCTGAACCTCGTGACCAACGACTGGCCCCACGGCACCGCCTCCACCAGCGCCAACGTCCAGTTCGTGGGCCAGCTGGATAAGCAGTCGGACGACGCCATCCTCAGCGGCAACACCGACGTGGCGGGCGCTACCACCACCGACGGTCAGCCGGCCGGACAATGATAAGGAGAAAAATCTATGGATAAGAACATCGACAGCAAGACCCTTGCCATTGAGATCGCAAAGATCCTCGACAAGAAGAAGGCTCAGGACGTGCGGGTGCTCAAGGTGGACAGCCTGACCGTCCTCACCGACTACTTCGTCATCGCCTCCGGTACCTCCACCACCCAGGTGGGCTCTCTGGCCGACGAGGTGGAGTATGAGCTCTCCCAGAGCGGCATCGAGCCCCACACCACGGAGGGCTTTGACTCCAAGAACTGGGTGCTGCTGGACTATTCCAGCGTCATCGTCCACATCTTCGTCCCCAACACCCGCACCTACTACGATTTGGAGCACCTGTGGGCCGACGGTGAGCCCATCGACATCTCGGAGTACCTGACCCCGGATAACAGTCTGTAAGAAAACAGCTCGGATGCCCGGAGTCAACCTCTCCGTCACGGCTGACGCCGTGCCACCTCCCCTAACGAGGGGAGGCTTTGGCATTTCGGTAAACTTAATCTCTTCGCCAGAGGCTCCCCTCGATAGGGGAGCTGTCGAGCGAAGCGAGACTGAGAGGTTATCCACCGCATTGCTGAGTTTGTCATATATCATTGGTATTGTTTTAGAAAAAGTCTGGAGCTGATTACAAAAATGAAGTATGATTACAAGGCCGTGGAGGCCAAGTGGCAGAAGGTGTGGGAGGACGAGAAGACCTTCCACGCTGAGATCGACCACAAGAAGCCCAAGTTCTATGCACTGGTGGAGTTCCCGTATCCCTCGGGCGCGGGCCTGCACGTCGGCCATCCCCGCAGCTACACTGCGCTGGATGTCGTGAGCCGCAAGCGCCGCCAGAACGGTTATAATGTGCTCTACCCGATGGGCTGGGACGCTTTCGGCCTGCCCACCGAGAACTTCGCCATGAAGAACCACATCCATCCGGCCATCGTCACCAAGAAGAATGTTGACCACTTCCGGGAGCAGCTCAAGGCACTGGGCTTCTCCTTCGACTGGGACCGTGAGATCAACACCACCGACCCCGAGTATTACAAGTGGACACAGTGGATCTTCCTGCAGCTGTACAAGAAGGGCCTCGCCTACAAGAAGGAAATGAACGTCAACTGGTGTACCGGCTGCAAGTGCGTGCTGGCAAACGAGGAAGTCGTCAACGGCGTCTGCGAGCGCTGCGGCAGCGAGGTCGTCCACCGCGTCAAGAGCCAGTGGATGCTGAAGATCACCGCCTACGCGGACAAGCTCATCGACGGTCTGGACGGTCTGGATTACATCGAGCGCGTTGCCACCCAGCAGAAGAACTGGATCGGCCGCAGCCACGGCGCAGAGGTCAACTTCGGCACCACCGCCGGCGACACCCTGACCGTCTACACCACCCGCTGCGACACCCTGTTCGGCGCCACCTACATGGTCGTCTCTCCCGAGCACGCCATCCTCAAGGAGTGGCTGGAAAAGGGCATCATCAAGAATGCCGACGCCGTCAAGACTTATCAGGCCGAGGCTGCCCGCAAGAGCGACTTCGAGCGCAGTGAGCTGAACAAGGAAAAGACCGGCGTTCAGCTGGAAGGCGTCAGGGGCATCAACCCCGTCAACGACAAGGAGATCCCCATCTTCATCTCCGACTACGTTCTGGCTACCTACGGCACCGGCGCCATCATGGCCGTGCCTGCCCACGATACCCGCGACTGGGAGTTCGCCAGGAAGTTTGGCCTGCCCATCATCGAGGTCGTCAAGGGCAGCACCCCCTCCAACCTCGACGAGGCTGCCTTCACCGACGTGGCCACCGGTACGCTGGTCAACTCCGGCTTCCTCGATGGCCTGTCTGTCACCGACGCCAAGAAAAAGATGATCGAGTGGCTGGAAGCCAACGGCAAGGGCCGGGATAAGGTCAACTACAAGCTCCGCGACTGGGTGTTCAGCCGTCAGCGCTACTGGGGCGAGCCTATCCCCATGGTCAAGTGCGAGAAGTGCGGCTGGCAGCCCCTGCCCGAGAGCAGCCTGCCTCTGACCCTGCCCGACATCACCGACTTTGAGCCGGGTCCCGACGGTGAGTCTCCGCTGGCCCGCCACACCGACTGGGTCAAGACCACCTGCCCCTGCTGCGGCGGCCCCGCGACCCGCGAGACCGACACCATGCCTCAGTGGGCCGGTTCTTCCTGGTATTTCCTGCGCTATATGGACCCCCACTGCAAGGACGCCCTCGCTTCCAAAGAGGCGCTGGAATACTGGTCTCCGGTGGACTGGTACAACGGCGGCATGGAGCACACCACCCTGCATCTGCTCTACAGCCGTTTCTGGCATAAGTTCCTGTACGACATCGGCGTCGTGCCCACCGCAGAGCCTTATCAGAAGCGCACCGCCCACGGCATGATCCTGGGCCTGAACCCCCACAGCTTCGTCAACCTGCCCGCTGAGGAGCAGGAGAAGCTGCTGAAGGAGTACGGCAGCCAGAAGGCCGCTGAGAAGGCTCTGGAAGAGAAGTACGGTGAGATGGCCCGCCACCCCATCGTCAAGATGTCCAAATCTCTGGGCAATGTCATCAACCCCGACGAGGTCGTGGACCAGTACGGTGCCGACACCATGCGTCTGTACGAGATGTTCATGGGCGACTTCGAGCAGGCCGCACCCTGGCAGACCTCTGCCATCGCCGGCTGCAACCGCTTCCTCGACCGCGTGTGGGCTCTGTCCGACAAGCTGGTGGAGGGCGAGGGCTATCGTCCCCAGCTGGAGACCCTGCTGCACCAGACCATCAAGAAGGTGGGCGCTGACATCGAGGGCCTGAAGATGAACACCGCCATTGCACAGCTCATGACTCTGGTCAACGCCCTGTACGACAACGGCGGCGCTACCAGGGCCGAGTTCGAGACCGTCGTCCAGCTGCTGAACCCGTTCGCTCCCCACATGACCGAGGAGCTGTGGGAGAAGCTGGGTCACAGCCACGACGAGCAGCTGGCCTACTACCCCTGGCCCAAGTACGAGGAGGCCAAGTGCGTTGAGAGCACGGTTGAGATCGCAGTACAGGTCAACGGCAAGGTCAAGGCCCGTCTGAAGGTGGCCGCAGACATCACCTCTGAGGACGCCATCGCCGCCGCAAAGGCTGACCCGGCTGTCGCCGAGGCTCTGTCCGGCAAGACCGTGGTCAAGGAGATCTACGTCAAGGGCCGTCTGGTCAATCTGGCTGTCAAGGGCTGAGCCCTCTCAGGCGCTTCGCGCCAGCTCCCCCAAAGGGGGAGCCATTGGCAGACCGGGCCGGTTCCGGCGAAACGAGCAAAGTGGATCCGATCGGAAACAGCTGGGCCCTGCGGTGTGAGCCACACGGCAGAGTGGAAAGAAAAAGTTTCAAAAAAACTTTCTGAAAAAGGTTGACGAACGCATGAAAATGCGCTATACTGTCTACTGTTAGTTACCATGTAACAACGAAATTCCTGCCTCACGGTCCAAGGGAGGGAATAAGATGTCGGAAATTCGTGTTAAAGAGGGCGAGTCGCTGGAGAGCGCACTGCGTCGCTTCAAGCGTAGCACTGCCCGCAGCGGTGTGCTCGCAGAGGTCCGTAAGCGCGAGGCTTACGAGAAGCCGTCTGTTAAGCGCAAGAAGAAGTCCGAAGCAGCCCGCAAGCGTAAGTTCAAGTAATTAACTGCTTGGAATCGCATTGTTGCTTTAGATTTCAAACGCGTTGCTAACGCCGATGTAGGGGAGCCTGTATTGCAGGCTCCCCTATTTTCATTGCAGGGAGAAATACTATGCTCATCACCCCCGAATATGTGTTCAAGGACGTCACCCACATCACCCCGGAGTTTCTGGCGGGCAAGGGCATCCGCGCCCTCGTGCTGGATGTCGACAACACCCTGACAGCTGACCGCAGTCAGGAGCTGCCGGACGAAGTGGCCGGGTGGCTGGCTCAGATGAAGGAAGCCGGCATCGGCCTCACCATCGTCTCCAACGGTGCGGAGAAGCGCGTCCGGCCCTTCGCCGAGAAACTGGGCCTCGCGTACCTCTATCGTTCTGCCAAGCCTCTGCCCTTCGCGCTGATGGCGGCCCGCCGCCGGATGGGCGTGAAGCGGAAGCAGATGGCCATGGTGGGCGACCAGCTCTACGCCGACCAGATGGCGGCGGCCCTCTACGGCATCCCGGGCCTGATGGTCATTCCCCGCGGCCCCGACCTCGGCGCGCAGGTGGTGCTCAAGCGCAAGTGGGAAAAGCGCCACTGGCAGGAGTATTATGACCGGGGAGGGAAGACGCTGTGAGCGAGTGGCATATCCGGTTCGGCACTGCCGGCACCAGCGACAGCTTCGAGGCGAAGGGCTACAAGTCCAGCCTCGACATCCCCGCCTACACGGCAGAGATGGGACTGGACGCTTTCGAGTACCAGTGCGGCCACGGCGTCCGCCTCGGGGTGGACAAGGCCGGGAAGATGGCCGCAGACGCCGCAGAGAGGGGCATCCTGTTTAGCGTCCACGCGCCTTATTATATCAGTATGTCCAGCCTCGAGGAAGAAAAGCGGCTGGGCAGCGTCCGCTATCTGCTCCAGAGTGCCGAGGTCTGCCGCGCGCTTGGCGGGCGACGCATCATCTTCCACTCGGGCAGCTGCGGCAAACAGAGCCGCGAAGCCGCCCTCGAAAAGGCGCTGGACACCATGCGCCGTGCTGTGGAAGCGCTGGACGAAGCCGGTTACGGCGATATGACTCTCTGCCCGGAGACCATGGGCAAGATCGGCCAGCTGGGTACGCTGGACGAAGTATTGGCCCTCTGCGGGGTGGACAAGCGCATCACGCCCTGCATCGACTTCGGCCACCTGAACGCCCGGACGCTGGGCGGCATCCAGTCCAGGGCCGACTACGCCGCCATCCTCGACCGGATGGGTGAGGTGCTGGGGGACGAGCGCGCCCGGCGGTTCCACGTCCACTTCTCCCGCATCGAGTTCTCTGCCGGCGGCGAGAAGCGCCATTGGACCTTTGCTGAGACCCAGTTCGGCCCGGAGCCGCAGCCCCTGATGGAGCTGCTGGCAGAGCGCCGCCTCGAGCCGGTCATCATCTGCGAGAGCGCCGGTACGCAGGCCGAGGACGCGCAGGCGATGCAGAGGATGTACGAGGCGGCGAGGGGAGAGCAACCTCTCCGTCAGCGCTGACGCGCTGCCATTGTCCGGGTTGCGGCACCCAGCATCCGCTTCGCTTTGCTTGCGTATTGCTGACCGCGGCCCCAACAGCTCCTCCCTGTTTCCGCCACTGGCGGCGGTCGTCGTCGTTGCCCTACCGAGGGGAGGCTTTGGCATTTCGTAAAGCCTCGCCTCTTCGCCAGAGGCTCCCCTACAAGGGGAGCTGTCTGCGGAGCAGACTGAGAGGTTGTACGAAGGAAAACTTACCTTGTGTTCCACACTTTTTGTCATTTTCATTGTCTTTTTTACCGAAACCCCTTGCCAAATGGCGCGAGATTGGGTAAAATAAATAGAGATATGCGTAATGCATCTGAGACATTAAACTAATGGAGGAATTCCTATGATTTCTGCAGGCGAGTTTCGCAATGGCGTGACCTTTGAGCAGGACGGCCAGGTTCTTCAGGTCGTTGAGTTCCAGCACGTCAAGCCCGGCAAGGGCGCTGCCTTTGTCCGCACCAAGACCAAAAACGTCATCACCGGCTCTGTGGTTGAGACCAGCTACAACCCGACCGCTAAGTTCCCTCAGGCTTTCATTGAGCGCAAGGACGTGACCTACAGCTATGAGGATGGCGATCTGTACCACTTTATGGACAACGAGACTTACGATGACATCCCCGTCAACGCAAGCGACGTCCCCGAGAACTTCAAGTTCTGCAAAGAGAACGAGCTGTGCAAGCTGCTGAGCTACAAGGGCAAGGTCTTCAGCGTCGAGATCCCCAACTTCATCGAGCTGGAAGTCACCCAGACCGAGCCGGGTGTCAAGGGCAACACCGCCACCAACACCCTGAAGCCCGCTACCGTCGAGACCGGTGCTGAGATCCGCGTCCCCCTGTTCATCAACGAGGGTGACCACATCCGCATCGATACCCGCACCGGCGAGTATATGGAGCGCGTCTGATTTTCTGACGACGATAAGACCGGGCAGCGGGCGACCGTTTGCCCGGTTTTTCTTAAAAAGAAGAGCTGTTTTGCGATAGGAGGTATTCCCTATGAAGGAAAAAGCTGCATACCTGAAGGGCCTGATCGACGGCCTCGGCATTGATGAGAACACCAAAGAAGGCAAGGTCATCAAGGCCATGAGCGAGCTGCTGAGTGAGATGGCAGAGACCGTGGACAGCATCGACGAGGATGTCACCCACGCCTACGACCAGATCAACGACCTGAGCGAAGAGCTGGAAGACCTTGAAGCAGACCTGTACGAAGACGAGGATGCCGAGGACGAAGAGGACGACTCCGACGACGAGACCGAAGCAGACGACGATGACGACAACGCCGATGTGGCCGGTGAGCCTTATTATGAGGTGGCCTGCCCTGCCTGCGGCAAGACCGTCTACGTGAGCGAGGACGACCTGGACGCCGGTGAGGCCATCTGCCCCAGCTGCAAGGTGGCTTTCGAGGTGGCTCTGGAAGACCCCGAGGACGACGAGGCCGCTGAGAGCGACGGTCCCGTGCAGTACGAAGTGACCTGCCCCGCCTGCGGCGCCACCTCTGTGGTGGACGAAGAGGCCCTGCTGGACGGCGACCCTGTCTGCCCCAGCTGCGGCAAGCCGCTGGACTTTGAGGTAACGGAGGAGTAATTCTCCGCCTCCCGAAAGCACAAGACAAAAAGCGCCCCCGGAACTCAGATTCGAGTTCCGGGGGCGCTCTGCTCTTTATAAGGTACGGAGAAGCGGCTTACATCTTCTCAGGGACGTTGATCTTGAACATGGTGAGCACGTTGAAGATGACGTTCTTGACGCCGATGCAGAGGGCCAGACGGGCCTGCTGGACGGCGGGGTCTGCGCCCTGGATGCGGCAGCTGCCGTAGAAGCGGTGGAAGGCGCTGGCCAGGTCGATGACGAAGCGGTTGATGCGGCTGGGGTCGTACTTCTCGGCGGCCATGACGATCTCCTGCGGGAAGGCGGCCAGCATCCGGATGAGGTCCATCTCGGAAGGCTCGGTCAGCAGGGTGGCGTCGATGTTCTCAGCGCCTGCGAAGGCCACGCCCTCGCTCTCCATCTTCTTGAGGATGGAGCAGATGCGGGCGTGAGCGTACTGGACGTAGTAGACCGGGTTGTCGTTGTCGGTCTTGACGGCCTGGTCCAGGTCGAAGTCGATGCCGCTGCCGGCGTCATGCATATTGAACAGGAAACGTGCGCTGTCGATGGGGACTTCTTCCAGCAGGTCGGTCAGGGTGATGGCGTTGCCGGTGCGCTTGGACATCCGGACGGGCTGACCATCACGCATCAGGTTGACCATCTGCATCAGCACGACGTCCAGGTCCTCGCCGTGGAGGCCAATGGCGTCCATAGCACCCTTCATGCGGGCGACGTGGCCGTGGTGGTCAGCGCCCCAGACGTCGATGGCCTTGGCGAAGCCGCGGGTGGCCAGCTTGTTGTAGTGGTAGGCGATGTCGGCGGCAAAGTAGGTGGGGATGCCGTTGGCACGGACGAGGACTTCGTCCTTGGCCTCCTCCTCGGTGCCGTCGTCGGTCTTCTTCTTGTTGACGGTGCCGTACTTGGCAGCGTACTGTGCGCTGCGGTACATGACAGCGCCGTCCTCGGCCTTGTAGCAGGCACCCAGCTCCAGCAGCTTGTCCACCACGGCCAGCACAGCGCCGGACTCGTGGAGGGTGCTCTCGTGGAACCAGACATCGTAGTCGATGCGGTACTTGCCCAGATCGCGCTTGAGGGCGGCGATGTTCTTGGGCAGGGCGTAGGCAACGAGGGCGTCCTTCAGAGCTGCGAAAGCCTCGCTCTCGAAGAGGGTCTCCTCGTCCATGCCTTTGCAGGAGGCAACGTATTTGTCGCCGTTCAGCTCAGCGAACTCACCGGCCAGCACCTTGATGTCGCCGCCCTGATAGCACTCGGCGGGCAGGGGATAAGCCTCCTCGCCGCAGTACTTCTGCAGGTAGCGGACAGCGAGGCTCTTGCCGAACTTCTGGATCTGGTTGCCTGCGTCGTTGATATAGAACTCACGGGTCACATCGTAGCCGGACCAGTCGAGGACAGCGGCCAGACAGTCACCCAGAGCGCCGCCGCGGGCATTGCCCATGTGCATGGGGCCGGTGGGGTTGGCGGAGACGAACTCCACGTTGTACTTGGCACCCTTGCCGTGGTCGGTGCGGCCATACTCCTTGTTGGAGCAGGCACCCAGCACGACGCCGGCCCAGAAGGAGGGGGCGAGGAACAGGTTGATGAAGCCGGGGCCGGCCACCTCGACCTTGGCGAAGACGCCGCCGCCCAGTGCGGGCAGGTGGGCGATGAGGGCGTCGGCGATCATCTTCGGGGCCTTGCGCCAGGTGCGCGCGCCGGCCATGGCGATGTTGGAGGCGATGTCGCCGTTCTTGACGTCGGCGGGGATCTCTACGATGAAGGCGGGCAGCTCGGCCTCGGGCAGGGTGCCGTCGGCCATCGCAGCCCTGGCGGCGGCGGTCAGCAGGGCGCGGGCCTCGTCCAGCGCGGTCTGCCGGGGGTTGTAGTTCTGGTAGGTCTTTTCAAAGTCGGTCATTTCAAGTGTCCTTTCGTGTTTGAGTGCGAAGCCCGCTTGCCGCAGGAGCCGCAGGCAAAAAACAATGAGAAGTCAGTTGACGTGCTGTACCGTCATTTCCAGCGTGTTGCGGCTGACGATGCGGGCGTCGTCGGCGTCCAGCAGGTAGCTGAACGCCGCGCTGCCGCCCTTCTCGGTCAGCTTGCAGTCGATGCCGTCGCCGGTGACGCCCAGAGTGAGGGAGCCCACCTCCGTCTCGTAGTGGCAGAGGTTGCGGCGGTCCCGCTCGATGAGGAGCTGGCTGTTGGCCTGCCCGAACCGGAGCAGAGCCACCCGGCTGCCATCCTCGGCGATCTTGATGGTGGTGGTGCAGCCCTCGAAGCCGATGGTCTGCGTCTCCTTATAAGAGATGTAGTAGCTTCCGTTCTTTTTGGTAAAGCTGCCCCGGGTCATCAGCTCGATGTGGTCGCGGTCCTCCTCGCGGATGACGCCCTCATTGTCGAACTGGTCGATGGAGCTCTTGATGCGGATGATGTAGTTTTCCAGTGGTTTGCTCACAGTTTTGCGTCCTTATCAGTATTTATCAATGGCGATCTGGTCGATGAGCCCGCCCTTGTACTCCCCGAGGAAGAGGTCGGCGGTCTGGGCGAAGCTGTCCGGCACGTCGCTGACGTAGAAGTGGGCCTCGCCCTTTTCGTGATTTCCCTTCAGGCCGTGCTCGCTGAGCGTCCGCTCCAGATGGTGGGCGGCGGTCTGGGCCGGGTCCACGAGGGTGACGTTCCTGCCCATGTACCAGCCGATCATCTCTTTGATGAGGGGGTAGTGGGTGCAGCCGAGGATGAGGGTGTCCACCCCGGCCTCCCGCACCTCGGCCAGATACTGGGCGATGACCAGACGGGTCACCTGCTGCTTGTCGAGGGCGCTGTGGTCCACATAGCCGGCCTCTACGAGAGGCACGAAGAGGGGGCAGGGCCGGGCTGTGATCTCCACGCCGGGAACGAGCTTGCGCAGGACGGTCTCGTAGCTGCGGGAGCGGATGGTGGCTGCCGTGCCGATGACGCCGATGCGGCGGTTCCGGGTGACGAAAGCGGCCTCCCGGGCCGCAGCGTCCACGACGCCCAGATAGGGGACGGGGAGCTTTGCGGCCTCGGCGGCGGGGTAGATGCTGGACACCGTGCCGCAGGCGGCCATGATGCACTTGACATCCTTCGAGAGCAGGAACGCGATGTCCTGCCGGGCATACTGCAAAATAGTCTCAGGGCTGCGGCTGCCGTAGGGGACGCGGCCGGTATCGCCGAAGTAGACGATATTCTCGTTGGGAAGGCGCTTGCGCAGCTCCCGCACACCGGTCAGACCGCCAAGGCCGCTGTCGAATACGCCGATGGGACGGTTATCCATGCTGCTTTTCCGTCCTTTCCAGAGCCAGAGCGATGAGGCGGTCGATGAGGGCAGGCACGGGGATGCCCTCGTGCTCCATCAGCTTGGGGTACATACTGATGGGGGTGAAGCCGGGGAAGGTGTTGATCTCGTTGATGAGGACGCGGCCGGTGTCCTTCTCCACAAAGAAGTCGCAGCGGGCCAGACCCTCGCAGCCCAGCGCCGTGTAGGCCATGGCGGCGTAGGTCTTCACCTCGTCCAGCTTTTCCTCAGGCAGTTTGGCCGGAATGACCACCTGACTGACGCCGTTCTTGTACTTGTCGTCGTAGGTGTAGAACTCGGCACCGGCCAGGATCTCGCCCGGGCGGGTGGAGACGGCGGGGTCGGAGCCGATGACGGCGCACTCCACTTCGTGGCCGTCCACGAAGGCCTCGAACACCACCTTGCGGTCGTTGGCGAGGGCCAGCCGGATGGCGGCCTTCAGCTCATCGCGGTCATGGGCCTTGGTGATGCCCACGCTGGAACCGGCGTTGGCGGGCTTGACGAAGATGGGCCAGCCCAGCTTTGCGATGACACCGTCGCAGACGCCGTCGGGGTCAGACTCGATCTCCCAGCGGGTGGCGGAGAGCCACTTGGTGTGAGGGATGCCGGAGGCGTCGAACATGGCGTTGGCGACTGCCTTGTCCATGCAGACCGCGCTGGCCAGAACGCCGCAGCCTACGTAGGGGATGCCGGCCAGCTCCAGCAGGCCCTGCACGGTGCCGTCCTCGCCCCACAGGCCGTGGAGCACGGGGATGACCACGTCCACATGGACCTTCTCCACCTGCCCGGCGGGGGTGAAGAGGATGAGGCCGTGGTCGGCACGGTCGGGGCTGAGCACGCAGGGCATATTGCCCGGCAGCTCTTCCCAGCTGCCGTCGGCCATCTGGGCCGAGTCGGCCTCGGTGTAGAGCCAGCGGCCCTCTTTGGTGATGCCGATGGTCAGCAGCTCGTACCGCTGGCGGTCGAGCTGGTCCACGAAGGTGCCGGCGGACACGCGGCTGACCTCGTGCTCGCTGGACATTCCGCCGAACAGGACGACCACACTCATTTTATGTTCAGAATCGGATAACATAATCGATCTCTCCTGATTTCAGGACCGCTGCGCGCGGCAGACAGCCCGAAGTTTTGTCTATATACATAGATATACTTATTATATAATATTTATGCCCGGGATGCAAGCGGTGCCGCGCAGTCGGGCGAAGAGAAAGAAAATATAAAAAAACTGAAAAAACGCAGATTTCCCGCTTGACGAATGGAAAAAGACGTGATACAATGGTAACACCTCTTTTGCGGGGTTATTAAGTGCGCCTGTCGAACGGGTGCTCCCGCAAGCCGAGGGAGGTTCAAAACAACCGTTATAATGGAGGTGTCAACAATGACCGTTAAAATCACTCTGGCCTGCACCGAGTGCAAGCAGCGCAACTACAACACCACGAAGAACAAGAAGAACAACCCCGATCGTCTCGAGATGAAGAAGTACTGCCGCTTCTGCAAGAAGCACACCGTTCATCGCGAAACCAAGTAAGAAAGGCGGACAACATCATGGCAGACAAAACCGAGAAAAAGCCGGGCTTTGTGGCCAGAATGAAGGCCGCCGTGAAGGGTTTTGCCGCAAATGCGGCAAAGTTCTTCCGCGACACGAAGAGCGAGCTGAAAAAGGTCGTGTGGCCGTCTAAGGCGGACATCAAGACCAACACCGTCGTGGTGCTCGTGACTGTGGCGATCGCCGCCGTCGTGATGATCGCACTGGACGCCATCTTCGGTGGCATCCTGGGCCTTATCATCGGCGCTTGAATCATCTTGAAACGGAGGGTCAACCAGAATGGAAGAGCAGTCCAATGAGGCGCTTTGGTATGTCGTGCATACCTATTCCGGCTACGAGAATAAAGTGGCAACGGACTTACAGACCATGGTGGAGAACCGCCGCCTGCAGGATCTGATCTGTGACATCAAGGTCCCGACCGAGATGGTCCCCGAGATCAAGGACGGCAAGGAGCGGATGGTGGAGCACAAGCTGTTCCCCGGCTACGTTCTGGTCAAGATGGTCATGAACGACGATACCTGGTATGTCGTGCGCAATACGCGCGGCTGCACCGGCTTCGTCGGCCCTGCCTCGAAGCCTGTCCCCCTGACCGCTGAGGAAGTGGAGAAGATGGGCGTCGAGAAGGCGGCTCCGCTGACCGTCGATTTCAACGTCGGCGATACCGTGCAGATCACCGCCGGCCCCCTGGAAGGCTTTATGGGCCTTGTGGAGGGTATCGATACCGAGAGCTTCAAAGTCAAGCTCAAGGTCAATATGTTCGGCCGCGAGACGCCCGCAGAAGTGGACATCGCGCAGGTCGAGCTGCCGTAACCAACCGGCATCCGTTCTACCAAGGTAAGACCGCAGTGCGGTTCTTATAGAGCGTGTACACCGCGTACGCGCTCGTGGGAGGCGCGGAGACACCGCGCCGCAACTCACCACAGATTTTTGGAGGTGCATTTACTATGGCACAGAAAGTTACTGGCTACATTAAGCTGCAGATCGAGGCCGGCAAGGCGACTCCGGCTCCCCCTGTTGGCCCTGCTCTGGGTCAGAAGGGCGTCAACATCATGGCCTTCACCAAGGAGTTCAACGAGCGTACCAAGAACCAGATGGGTTATGTCATCCCCGTCGTCATCACTGTCTACGCTGACCGCTCCTTCAGCTTCATCACCAAGACTCCTCCGGCAGCCGTTCTGATCAAGAAGGCCGCTGGCATCAACACCGCTTCCGGCAAGCCCAACAAGGAAAAGGTCGCTACTCTGACCGCCGCTCAGGTGGAAGAGATCGCTAAGACCAAGATGCCCGACCTGAACGCTGCTTCTCTGGAAGCTGCCTGCAGCATGGTCCGCGGCACCTGCCGTTCCATGGGCGTCGTCGTCGAGGGCTGAGACATAAACAGTGGGAGGGCATAACACTGCCCGCATGACCACACAGGAGGATATACAATGAAACATGGCAAGCACTATGTCGACGCTGCAAAGCTGGTCGATTCTACTAAACTGTACGAAGTGAACGAGGCTCTGGAGCTGGCCTGCAAGACCGCTTCTGCCAAGTTCGACGAGACCGTCGAGCTGCACGTCCGTCTGGGCGTTGATGGCCGTCACGCTGACCAGCAGGTCCGCGGCGCTGTCGTTCTGCCCAACGGCACCGGCAAGACCGTCCGCGTCTGCGCCATCGCTAAGGGCGCTGCCGCCGCTGCTGCTGAGGCAGCCGGCGCTGACATCGTCGGTGATGACGAGCTGATCGCAAAGATCGCCGGCGGCTTCATGGACTTCGACGTTGTCGTCACCACCCCCGACATGATGGGCCGCGTTGGCCGTCTCGGTAAGGTCCTGGGCCCCCGCGGCCTGATGCCCAACCCCAAGGCCGGCACTGTCGCTCCCGATCTGGGCAAGGCAGTTTCTGAGGCCAAGGCTGGTAAGATCGAGTACCGTCTGGACAAGCAGAACATCATCCATGTCCCCGTGGGCAAGGCTTCCTTCGGTGCAGAGAAGCTGTACACCAACCTGGATACCGTCATGAGCGCCATTGCAAAGGCAAAGCCCGCCGCTGCAAAGGGCACTTACTTCAAGAGCGCTACCATCGCTACCACCATGGGCCCTGGCATCCGTCTCAACACCCTGAAGTACGGTGTCTGATTTGAAATTTTGAGGTAAAACCTCTCCGTCATCGCTTTGCGATGCGATCTCCCCTGCTTAGGGGAGGCTGAGAGGAAAAATTATCTGAAAAATTTCAAAAAGCACTTGACAACCCCGCACGTTTGCGGTAAAATAATCATGCTGTTTTTGAGACAGCAGGTGCTGGAGTCCAGCGTAAGGCTATGCCGCCTGCCGAGAAACGTACGTAAAGTTGCTTTATGCCTCTTTCTCGGACTGTGTGCGGGAAAGAGGCTTTTTTCGTTGCTCACCAGCTTTCGATATAAGTTTTTGAAACGAGGTGAAACCGAATGCCCAGTGCAAAGATTCTTTCTGAGAAGCAGGCTTACGTCGCTGATCTGAAGGCAAAGTTTGAGAGTGCGGTTTCCGGCTGCGTCGTCGCTTACGGCGGCATCAACGTCGAGAACGACACCAAGCTCCGTAAGGAGCTGCGTGAGGCAGGCGTCGATTACATGGTCGTGAAGAACACCATGCTGCGTCTGGCTGTCAAGGGTACTTCTCTGGAGACCCTGGCTGAGCAGTTCAAGGGCGATACCGCTATCGCTTTTGCTCACGAGGAAGACCCCATGTCCGCTGCCCGCATCCTGTGCAAGTACCAGGACGGCGATAAGTCCAAGAAGTTCGTCGTGAAGGCTGGCTTCATGGAAGGCAAGGTCATGGACGCTGCCGAGACCAACGCCATCGCAAAGCTGCCCAACCGCGAAGGCATGCTGTCCATGTTTGCAGGCGCCCTCACCAGCACTCTGTCTGGTCTGGCTGTCGCAATGCAGGCTTATGCCGACAAGCAGGAGGAGCCCGCTGCCTGATGGCCGGGTGACCGCTGCTTAAAAATCATCTGAAATCAACAAACAAACCATTTATATTGGAGGGTTACTACTATGGCTTCTGAGAAGATTACTGCCATCATCGACTCCGTCAAGGAGCTGTCCGTTCTGGAGCTGAAGGAGCTCATCGACGCATACTGCGAAGAGTTCGGCGTTTCTGCTGTTGCTGCTGCTGCTCCCGCTGCTGCTGGCGCTGCTGCTGCCGCTGAGGAAGAGAAGACCGAGTTCGACGTCATCCTGGTCGAGGCTGGCGCTGGCAAGATGGGCGTCATCAAGCTGGTCAAGGAGATCACCGGTCTGGGCCTGAAGGAGGCTAAGGCTATCGTTGATGGCGCTCCCAAGGCTGTCAAGGAGAAGGCTTCCAAGGCTGAGGCTGAGGACATCAAGAAGAAGCTGGAGGATGCCGGCGCTAAGGTTGAGGTTAAGTAATTTAACCCCCTTAAAGTCAGCTTCTTGAATCTCGATTCTTGAACAAAGAGGCGCTCTCGCTGCAAAGCGGGGGCGTCTTTTTTGCGCTTGACAAACCCGGCATGAGTGTGTTATCTTTTAGATATTAGCTGACCCTTCTGCTGACGGATCTTGTGGAGCACCACAGTGCAGAAGGGGAGAGAAGCTTTCATGCCGACCGTCTGGGCAGCCTTGCGTCGTGGTGCGCAAAGCTGCCCTTTTTGTTTAAGGAGGATGCTGAATATGAAGTCTGACATCGAGATCGCACAGGAAGCCAAAATGAAGCCCATCGCCGACATCGCCGCCGGTCTGGGCCTTGCCGACGAGGACGTGATCCCCTATGGCCGCTATAAGGCCAAGGTAAACCACCGCCTCATCCATAAGGCATCGAAGCAGGGCAAGCTCATCCTCGTCACGGCTATCAGCCCTACCCCTGCCGGTGAGGGTAAGACGACCACCAGCGTGGGTCTGGCTGACGCCATGAACGCCCTAGGCAAAAAGACCATGCTCTGCCTCCGTGAACCCTCCCTCGGCCCTGTCTTCGGCATGAAGGGCGGCGCAGCCGGCGGCGGCTACGCACAGGTGGTGCCGATGGAGGACATCAACCTCCACTTCACCGGCGACATCCACGCCATCGGTACCGCCAACAACCTGCTGGCGGCTATGATCGACAACAGCATCCAGCAGGGCAACCCCCTGAACATCGACCCCCGCCGCATCACCTGGAAGCGCTGCATGGACATGAACGACCGTCAGCTCCGCTTCATCGTGGACGGCCTGGGCGGCAAGGTCAACGGCACTCCCCGCGAGGACGGCTTCGACATCACCGTCGCCAGCGAGATCATGGCCATCTTCTGCCTCGCCACCAGCATCTCCGATTTGAAAGAGCGCCTCTCTAAGATCGTCTGCGCCTACACCTACGACGGCAAGCCCGTCACGGCTGGGGACATCGGCGCAGCCGGTGCCATGACCGCCCTGCTGAAGGATGCCCTCGACCCGAACTTGGTCCAGACCCTCGAGAACAACCCCGCCATCATCCACGGCGGCCCCTTCGCCAACATCGCCCACGGCTGCAACAGCGTCATGGCCACCAAGCTCAGCCTCTCGCTGGCCGACTACGTCATCACCGAGGCAGGCTTCGGCGCAGATCTGGGCGCAGAGAAGTTCCTGGACATCAAGTGCCGCTATGCGGGTATCGCGCCCAGCGCCTGTGTGCTGGTGGCGACCCTCCGGGCTCTCAAGAGCCACGGAGGCGTAGCCAAGGCCGACCTGAACACTCCCAACCTCGAGGCCGTCAAGAAGGGCGCAGCCAACCTCGTCCGCCACATCGACAACATGAAGAACGGCTTCGGCCTGCCCGTCGTGGTGGCCATCAACGCCTTCCCCACCGATACCGCCGAAGAGCAGGCTTACGTCGAGCAGGTCTGCGCCGAGCAGGGCGTCCCCTGCGTCCTGAGCGAGGTCTTCGCCAAGGGCGGCGAGGGCGGCAAGGCTCTGGCCGAGAAGGTGCTGGACATCATGGAGGACCGTCCCATCCAGTACACCTACCCGCTGGAAATGCCCCTCAAGGACAAGATCAACGCCATCGCCACCAAGATCTACCGCGCCGACGGCGTGAACTACAGCGCCGCCGCCAGCAAGACTCTGGCCGAGCTCACCGAGCTGGGTTACGGCGACCTGCCCGTCTGCATCGCCAAGACCCAGTACAGCTTCAGCGACAACGCCAAGCTGACCGGCGCGCCCACCGGCTTCACGATGGAGGTGCGCGAGGTGCGTCTGGCCGCCGGCGCCGGCTTCGTGGTGGTCATCTGCGGCAGCATCATGACCATGCCCGGCCTGCCCAAGAAGCCCGCCGCCGTGGGCATTGATGTGGACGCCGACGGCAAGATCACCGGCCTGTTCTAAACGAAAATTCGTTCCAGTTTTGCCCCTGCTGTCCCTCGGGACGGCGGGGGCTTTTTGTTATATGTCCCAAAAAGTTAGACGTTATTTGTGCATTCTGCCCCGAAATTGTGTACGAAGCGTGTGAAATCTGAGAAAAAAGTCTCCCTGCGGTTTACAAAAGTGTAACAAAATGGTATACTTTACAGCAATGAATGAAAGCTGAAAGGATGAGTCAAACGTGGAATGTGCGCCGCACCGGATCTGGAAAAAACTGATGGCCCTTGTGCTGTCGCTCGTGCTGATGGCAGTGATGCTGCCGGGAGCGCTGGCGGTGGACCTCAACGTGGACGCAGGATTTTACTTCAAGCAGAGCCGGGGCGGCACCTGTACGCTGGCCTCCGCCGCCATGATGCTCCGCCGCCGCGCTTTTCTGGACGGCCTGACCGACTGGACGGACGTGACCGAGAACAGCGTCCGCGGCAGTGCGTGGGCAGGGGGCCTCTCCCACAGCTTCAACTATAATGCGATGCAGGTGGGCTACTCCACTCTGCCGTCCAACAACGGGGAGAAGAAGGCAGTGCTCATCCAGCTGCTGGCAGAGCACCCCGAGGGCATCGTCCTCTACGACCGCCGCCAGCCCCACGCCGTTCTCCTGACGGACTACACCGACGGCGTGTTCTACTGCTCCGACCCCGCCGGCAGCGTCTCCTCGGGCCGTGTGCCGATCTCGGCAGCCAGCATCTCCATCGCGGGTGCCTCCTGCTACTGGTACATATCTTCCGACCATAACAGCGCCGTCGCGACGCTGGACAGCCTCCGTCTGGAAGGAATGCGCTACCCGGTCAACATCCGCACCGGCAAGGGCATGAGCGTGAGCGGCACTGCCGCCAGCGCATCGGGTGCTGTGCTGAGCAGCGTGGAAGCGGCGATCCTCGATGCCAACGACCAGCCTGTTCAGAGCGCTGAGGCCTCGCCCAATGTGTCCAGCTGGTCTCTGAAGAACTTCGACAGCCAGCTCCGTTTCGGTGAGCTGCCCGAAGGCAGCTACACTTACATGGTCGTGCTGACCGACTCCAACGGCCAGACGCTCTGCTTCATGAGCGACTTCACCGTTTCCGGCAGCGCCAGCAGCACCGCGACCTACTGGACGGTGCAGGACCCCTCCGGCACGAAGCTGGGTCAGCTCGTTCAGGAGACCGAAGAGGCGGTGGCTGAGGCAGTCGAGAGTAAAGCTGAGGCTGTGACCGAGACCGAGACGAAGAAGGGGATGTGGAGCTGGCTTCTGGGCTGAGCTTCCCCAAAAGAAAAAGACACAGGGTGGTCGGCAATGCTGACCACCCTGTTTTTGTGTCATCGGCAGAGCTGCGTCCCCGGGAAATAGTGGGCGAGGATGGCTTCGTAGGTCCAGCCCTGCTCGGCCAGTGCTTTGGCACCCCACTGGCTCAGGCCCACGCCGTGGCCGTAGCCTTTCGTCGTGATGAGGAAGCTGCCGTCCTGATACCGGATGGTGAAGCAGGCGCTCCGCAGCCCCAGAGCCCGCCGGAGGGCTGTGCCGGAGACGGTCTGGCCGCAGACGGGCAGAGAGGCCGCATAGCCCGAGGCTGTCAGGGTTGTCTCACCGAACCAGCGTTCCGGCGCAGCAGAGTCGGCGGCGATGCCCAGTCCCGAGGAAAGAAGCTGCTGCACCTGCGGGGCAGAAAGGGTGAGAGTGACTTCGTAGTTGTCGGCGGAGAGGTCGGTGCTGCTGTCCACCGGGACGAGGTATGGGAGTGCGCTGCCCCAGACGTTCTCGCTGGCCTCGGTACGGCCATTGGAGATGGCAAAATAGCTCGTCCCTGCCGCCGCACCGCCATAGCAGAGGACATCGCTGAGGACGGCGTCCGCGAGGGCCGAGAGACGGGCATAGTTGGCCTCGTAGTCGGTCCCCCAGTAGCTGTGGAGGACGGCGTCGGTCAGGTAGCCCTGCCTCCGCGCCGGGTCGGCAGAGAGCCAGCTGCCGTTGGCTGCAGAGGCGTGGTCGCGGCAGTAGAGCGCGTAGCTGTGGGCCGCAACGATCTGCGCCTTGAGGGCCTCGTCCGGCCATGTGAGGGGCATTTCAGCCGCGGCGGCCCCGATGAGATAGTCCCGCTTCGGCACCTGCTGCACCTCGCCGGTGCTCAGGTCTTCGATGAGAAAGACGTCTGCGTCGCCCTCGAAAGCGGCGGGCGCGGCTTCCGATACGGTGGAGGTGCTGGACGCCGGGGCAGGGGGAACGTCCGCCCTGCGGCCCAGCACGGCCCGGGCCAGCCGGTAGCCTGCCAGCGGCAGGGCGCTGCCCAGCGCGAGGAGCAGGGCGCAGAGGAGCAGAAAGGCTTTTTTCATGGGGCATATCTCCCTCCCGGACAGACTTTTGGACTCAGTATACCGGCCGCTGTCGGCAAAAAAGCGCACAAGAAGGGAAGGCCTTGCATTTCTGCCCAAAACGCGCTATCATACACTTATGATAATTTCCCCGAAAAAAGGGGATAGAGATTTGAGGATTACAGATGAACTTCTTTATCATGGTTTCGCTTTTCCTGAGCGCAGCGCTGGGCGTTTTCCGGGGCATCGACCTGGCCCTTCTCACCGACGCGGAAACGGGCCTGTGCATCGTCGGCCCGGTCTGGCTGCGGTACGGTGCGCTGGCCGTGGCCGTCGGTGCCGCCGTGGCGGCGGGCCGCTGCTGTAAGCCGCAGGCCGGCGCGCTGCGGGGCCGCTGCACGCCTTCCGGCGTCGTGGCACTGGCGGCGGCTGTCTGCTATGGTGAGGCCGCTGTGCTGCGCATCCTCTGGATGCACAGCAGCGTGGTGATGCTTATCCGGGCCGCGCTGGAGGCGCTGTGCGCGTTCTGGATGATCGGTCTCGGCCTGAGCTGGCTGCGGAGGGACTGGAAGACCCCCACCCGCAGCCTGACGTCCGCCGTGCTGGGCAGCGCCGTGTTCTACTGGTGCGTGCTGGCCCGCTTTATGGAGAACAGCTCCAGCTGGCACCGGGTGGCCCCCACGGCGATGGTCTGGCAGCTGCTGGCGGGGCTGATGTTCCTCTCGGCACTGGCCCGGGCGCTCTACCTGCCCGGCACGTCGGACGGGCGCACCCTCTGCGCCGGCGGGCTGGCGGCGTTTGCCCTCTGCCTGTGCTGGGAGCTGCCCACCGTGCTGCAGACCCTCGTGCAGGAGGGCGGCGGGGCTCTGCTGACGCCGACGCTGCTGTTCCGGCTGGGGCTGTGCTGTGTGGGCGCTTTGGGAGCCTTGAGCGCTGTGCGCTGCACAAGGACTGAGCAGGATGCATAAATGCGTCAGCAGTCGCTTGGTTGAATTGCTCAAAACAGCACACCATTCCCCGAGAAAATAGTACAAAAGCAAAAAAGTATGAAAACGACTTGTTAATTTTTTGGCAGGCACTTGAAAGTTTGGCCGTTTTGGTCTAAAATAAGAGTACCGTGAATTATCCGAATCAGGGTAAGAACATTTAGGAGGTACTATTAACATGGCTGTTAGAGTTGCTATCAATGGTTTTGGTCGTATTGGCCGTCTGGCTTTCCGTCAGATGTTTGATGCTGAGGGTTACGAGGTCGTCGCTATCAACGACCTGACCAGCCCCAAGATGCTGGCTCACCTGCTGAAGTACGATACCGCTCAGGGTTCCTTCTGCGGCAAGATCGGTGAGGGCAAGCACACCGTCGAGGCTACCGAGGACTCCATCATCGTGGACGGCAAGGAGATCAAGATCTACGCTGTTAAGGACGCAAAGGACGCTCCCTGGGGCGAGCTGAACGTCGATGTCGTTCTGGAGTGCACCGGCTTCTACACCAGCAAGGAGAAGAGCATGGCTCACATCCAGGCCGGCGCCAAGAAGGTCGTCATCTCTGCTCCCGCAGGCAACGACCTGAAGACCATTGTCTACTCCGTCAACGAGAAGACCCTGACCGCCGAGGATCAGGTCATCTCCGCTGCTTCCTGCACCACCAACTGCCTGGCTCCCATGGCCGACACCCTGAACAAGACCTACCCCATCGTCTCCGGCATCATGACCACCGTTCATGCTTACACCGGCGACCAGATGATCCTGGATGGTCCTCAGCGCAAGGGCGACCTGCGCCGTGCTCGTGCTGGCGCACAGAACATCGTCCCCAACAGCACCGGTGCTGCTAAGGCCATCGGCCTGGTCATCCCCGAGCTGAACGGCAAGCTGATCGGCTCTGCTCAGCGTGTGCCTGTTCCCACCGGCTCCACCACCCTGCTGGTCGCAGTCGTCAAGGGCAAGGACGTCACCAAGGAGTCCATCAACGCTGCTATGAAGGCTGCTGCTTCTGAGTCCTTCGGCTACAACGAGGACCAGATCGTCTCCTCCGACGTCATCGGCATGCGTTACGGCTCTCTGTTCGACGCTACCCAGACCATGGTCGCTAAGATCGACGACGACACCTATCAGGTTCAGGTCGTGTCCTGGTACGACAACGAGAACTCCTACACCTCTCAGATGGTCCGCACCATCAAGTACTTCGCTGAGAACTGCTGATCACAGCTCTACGCTCAAAAGTGCCTGAGGTGCCCTGCTGAATAAGCGGGAAGCCTGATCCGTGAGTTTGACACCCTTCCTTCTGCGGTACGCCGCAGGGGAAGGGTGTTTTTGTTTGTCGATACTTGCCACCTCATCCCCTTCATGATACAATACAGTCAATACCGCATTTTATTGCATTTGTGTCGTAGGAGCGAAAGCCATGAAAGCATTCGAAAAACTGAACATCGCTGTTGCGGGTACGGGCTACGTCGGCCTGTCCATTGCTGTCCTGCTGAGCCAGCACCACCATGTCACGGCGGTGGACATCGTGCCGGAAAAGGTGGAGCTCATCAACCGGAAAAAATCGCCCATTCAGGACGACTGCATCGAAAAATATCTCGCAGAGAAAGAGCTCGATCTGACGGCTACGCTGGACGGGGAGACGGCCTATCGGGACGCCGACTTTGTGGTCATCGCGGCCCCCACCAACTACGACAGCCGGAAGAATTTCTTCGATACCTCGGCGGTGGAGGCGGTCATCCGGCTGGTGATGAAGGTGAACCCCGAGGCTGTCATGGTCATCAAGTCCACCATCCCGGTGGGCTTCACGGCCAGTGTCCGTGAGAAGTATCGGTGCAGGAATATCATCTTCAGCCCGGAGTTCCTGCGGGAGTCCAAGGCACTGTACGATAATCTCTACCCGAGCCGTATCATCGTAGGTACGGATATGCAGGATGAGCGCCTCGTGGAGGCGGCGCACACCTTTGCCCATCTGCTGCAGGAAGGTGCCGTCAAAGAGAAGATCGACACCCTCTTCATGGGCTTCACCGAGGCCGAGGCGGTCAAGCTGTTCGCCAACACCTATCTGGCCCTCCGCGTTTCCTTCTTCAATGAATTGGACACCTACGCCGAGATGAAGGGGATCGATACCCGGCATATCATCGAGGGCGTCTGCCTCGACCCCCGCATTGGCACGCATTATAACAATCCCAGCTTTGGTTACGGCGGCTACTGTCTGCCGAAGGACACCAAGCAGCTCCTCGCCAACTACGAGGATGTGCCGGAAAATCTCATCGAGGCCATCGTGGAGTCCAACCGCACCCGCAAGGATTTCATCGCAGACCGGGTGCTCCAGATGGCGGGCTACTACAGCTACGGGGAAGAGAACGAGTACAACGCGGCGGACGAGAAGCTCTGTGTCATCGGGGTCTACCGCCTGACCATGAAGGCTCACTCTGACAACTTCCGCCAGTCCTCCATTCAGGGCGTCATGAAGCGTATCAAGGCCAAGGGCGCGACAGTCATCATCTATGAGCCGACTTTGGAGAACGGCACTACCTTTTTCGGCAGCGAGGTGGTGAACGATCTGGACGTTTTCAAAAAGCGCAGTCAGGCCATCATCGCCAACCGCTACGACAGCTGTCTGGATGATGTACAGGACAAGGTCTACACCCGCGACCTGTTCCGTCGGGATTAAAGTGGAGCGTTTCAAGCGCCGCAGGAGGGGAGACCGCCTGCGGCGTTTTGGCAGCCGGGCCGGACTACTGTCAAAATAGACACAATTCCCGAATATCACGGGAAAAGTTTGTTAATAAATTATCCATCCCCCGTCCTTGCAATACACACATATTTTGTTTATAATAGTGTCATAGGGGCTAAGACCCCGAGAGTGAGCGAAATTCGATTCCGAAGAACGAATTGAGAGGAGAATAATCACTATGGGTTTAGGTAAAAAGACGATCGACGATCAGAACTACTGCGGCAAGAAGGTCCTTGTCCGCTGTGATTTCAACGTCCCCATGAAGGACGGCGTCATCACCAACGAGAACCGCATCAATGCGGCTCTGCCCACCATCCAGAAGCTGGTCAATGACGGCGCGAAGGTCATTCTGTGCAGCCATCTGGGCAAGCCGAAGAACGGCCCCGAGGCAAAGTTCAGCCTCGCTCCCGTTGCTGTGGCTCTGAGCGCAAAGCTGGGCAAGACCGTTGTCTTTGCTGACGACGACAACGTCGTGGGCGAGAACGCAAAGGCTGCTGTCGCTGCCATGAACAACGGCGACGTCGTCCTGCTGCAGAACACCCGTTTCCGCAAGGAAGAGACCAAGAATCTGCCCGAGTTCTCTCAGGAGCTGGCTTCTCTGGCAGACGCATACGTTGACGATGCCTTCGGCAGCTGCCACCGCGCACATTGCTCCACCGCAGGTGTCACCGACTATATCAAGGACACCGCTGTCGGCTACCTGATGGAGAAGGAAATCAAGTACCTCGGCAATGCCGTGAACGATCCCGTCCGTCCCTTCACCGCCATTCTGGGCGGCGCAAAGGTCGCTGACAAGCTGAATGTCATCTCCAACCTGCTGGAGAAGGTCGATACCCTCATCATCGGCGGCGGCATGGCCTACACCTTCATCAAGGCTCAGGGCTATGAGGTCGGCAAGAGCCTGTGCGATGACTCCAAGCTGGACTACTGCAAGGAGATGATGGCAAAGGCTCAGGAGAAGGGCGTCAAGCTGCTCCTGCCCGTCGATACCGCCTGCGTCGAGAACTTCCCCGACCCCATCGACGCTCCTGTCGAGACCATCGTCGTCCCTGTCACCGCTATCCCGGCTGACAAGGAAGGCTGCGACATCGGCCCCGAGACCATGAAGCTCTTCGCCGACGCTGTCAAGGCTTCCAAGACCGTCGTCTGGAACGGCCCCATGGGCGTCTTTGAGAACCCGACTCTGGCTGCCGGCACTCTGGCCGTGGCCAAGGCTATGGCTGAGAGCGACGCTACCACCGTCATCGGCGGCGGCGACAGCGCAGCAGCTGTCCAGCAGATGGGCCTGGGCGACAAGATGACCCACATCTCTACCGGCGGTGGCGCTTCTCTGGAGTATCTGGAGGGCAAGGAGCTGCCCGGCATCGCAGTCATCCAGAACGCATAATCACAGCATCATGAACGGTGCGGCGGCTGTTTCGCCGCCGCATCTTTTATTTATAAAGGTAAATAAGGTAAGGAGAACGTATCATGGATAAGGCAAAGCGCAAGGCCATTATTGCTGGCAACTGGAAGATGAACAAGACCGCCTCCGAGGCTGCTGTTCTGGTGGACGAGCTCATCCCCGCCGTCAAGGACGCATCCTGCGAGGTCGTCATCTGCACTCCCTATACCGACCTGATCACTGCTGTGGCAAAGACCAAGGGTACCAACATCCATGTCGGTGCCGAGAACGTCCATTTCGAGAAGTCCGGCGCATTCACCGGCGAGATCAGCGCGGATATGCTGGTGGATCTGGGCGTCGAGTACGTCATCGTCGGCCACTCCGAGCGCCGTCAGTATTTCGCAGAGACCGACCAGACCGTCAACAAGCGCGCTCTGGCCGCTCTGAACGCCGGCCTGAAGGTCATCATCTGCGTGGGCGAGAGCCTGCAGCAGCGTGAGGAGGGCGTCACCGAGGAGCTGGTCCGGATGCAGACCAAGATCGCCCTGCGCGATGTCACCGCCGAGCAGATGGCAAACGTCGTCATCGCCTACGAGCCCATCTGGGCCATCGGCACCGGCAAGACCGCTACTGCCGACCAGGCTGAGGAAGTCTGCGCTCAGATCCGCAAGGTCATCGGCGAGGTCTACGGCGAAGCCGTGGCCGAGGCTACCACCGTCCAGTACGGCGGCAGCATGAACGCCAAGAACTGCGAGGAGCTGCTGAGCAAGAAGGACGTGGACGGCGGCCTCATCGGCGGTGCTTCCCTGAAGGCTCCTGACTTTGCTGTCATCGTCAACGCTGCCACCAAGGGCTAAGCCCTGAGCGGTAAAAATCGTTCTCTCTGCGCCCGGCTGCGCCGCATTTCCGGCAGGGAGCCGGGCGCTGTTTGTTGAATTTTCAAAGGAGATCCTATTTTATGTCCAAGAAACCTGTTTTGCTTTGCATCATGGACGGCTTTGGCTGGACCCCCAACGAGACCTACGGCAACGCCGTGGCCGCAGCCAAGAAGCCTTTCCTTGACTCTCTGATGGCAAAATATCCTATGACCACCATCGAAGCTTCCGGCATGGCTGTGGGCCTGCCCGACGGCCAGATGGGCAACTCTGAGGTGGGTCACACCAATATGGGCGCCGGCCGCATCGTCTACCAGCAGCTGACCCTCATCACCAAGTCCATCCGCGACGGCGAGATGCTCAAGAACCCCGTCCTCGTCAAGAACATGAAGGCTGCCATCGACGCCGGCAAGGCGATCCATCTGATGGGTCTGGTGGGTACTGGCGGCGTCCACAGCCACGCTGACCACTGGTTCGGTGTGCTGGAAATGGCAAAGCAGATGGGGGCCAAGGAAGTCTACCTCCACTGCATCACCGATGGCCGCGACACCGACCCCCACTCCGGCAAGGGCTTCCTTGCCGACCTGCAGGCCAAGCTGGATGAGCTGGGCATCGGCAAGATCGCCAGCGTCTCCGGCCGTTACTACGCCATGGACCGCGACAACAACTGGGACCGCGAGGAGAAGGCTTACGCTGCCTTCGTCTACGGCGAGGGCAACCACGCTGCCAACGCGCAGGAGGCCATCGAGGCATCCTACGCCGACGACAAGACCGACGAGTTCGTTCTGCCCTGCGTCACCTGTGAGGGCGGCCGTGTGCAGGACGGTGACACCGTCATCTTCATGAACTTCCGCCCCGACCGCGCCCGTCAGATGACCCGCATCTTCTGCGACGACGCCTTCACCGGCTTCGAGCGCCGCGGCGGCCGCAAGCAGGTCCACTACGTCTGCATGGCCGAGTATGACGCCACCATGCCCAACTGCGAGGTCGCTTATCCTCCTGTGGAGCTGAAGAACGTCCTGGGCCAGTACCTGTCCGAGAACGGCAAGACTCAGCTGCGCATTGCCGAGACCGAGAAGTACGCTCATGTCACCTTCTTCTTCAACGGCGGTGTTGAGGCTCCCTACGAGGGCGAGGACCGCTGTGTCATCCCCAGCCCGAAGGTGGCCACCTACGACCTCAAGCCTGAGATGAGCGCCCCCGAGGTCGCCGACGAGTGCGTCAAGCGCATCGAGAGCGGCAAGTACGACGTGGTCATCCTGAACTTCGCAAACTGCGATATGGTCGGCCACACCGGCGTCTTTGAGGCCGCTGTCAAGGCCGTTGAGGCTGTGGACGCTGCTGTCGAGAAGGTCGTCACCGCTGTGCTGAATGCTGGCGGCTGCGCTTTCCTGACCGCTGACCACGGCAACGCCGAGAAGATGAAGAACCCCGACGGCACTCCGTTCACCGCCCACACCACCAACGTTGTGCCTTTCGTGGCCATCGGCTGCGGCGATGTGAAGCTGCGCGAGGGCGGCTGCCTGGCCGACATCGCACCCACCATGCTGCCCTATATCGGCCTGCCCGTCCCGGCAGAGATGACCGGCAAGAGCATCATCGCCGAGTAAACCTTTTCTGAAACAACACAAGCGCCCCGCAGCTCTGTTACGAGCTGCGGGGCGCTTTTTTGTGCTGTTTGGCTTTTCAGCGCTCGACCCAGACGGACATCTTCGCGCTGGTAGTGATGTCGCCGAGAAGGATGGTGTCCATCTTGATGCTGCAGGTCACGGCCAGCGCTTTGCTGGAATCGCTGCCGGTGAGCACCGAGGCGGGCAGGTTCTTGAGGGTCAGCACGGCGGTGCCGTCGGACAGGTCGCCGCTCAGAGTGCCGTCATAGTTCACCTCGCCGATGGCGATGCCGGTGAGACGGCCGGTCATGTTCATGGAAGAGAGCTGCTTGACCGGAAGCTCGAGAGTGAAGGTGCCGTTGGGCTGGCGGGTAAGGGTAGCTTCGCGGGTGGTGTCCACGGCACTGTCGGCCATCGACTCCTTGTCCCCGGACTCCCGCCAGAACCGGACGCCCACCGTCATCTTGACGGCGGCGGCACTGGCACTGACCGCCAGCGTCAGGAGCAGCAGCAGCGAGACGAGGACCGCTCCGGTGCGTCTGCCCATATGCTTTAAAGAAATCGTCATATTCAAGAATCGACCTTTCCAGCCGCAGAGGCGGCTCTGTGCGTTCCAAAACGGAACGCGAAGGAATTTGTCACCGCAAAAATAACATATTCAGAAGAAAAAGTCAATCTGGCTTGTGGGTCTTTCACAAAAATGTTTCACATAAGACACATCTTATGGAAGAAAAAACGCGGACTTTACCGAAGACACAAAAAGCCGCCTCCCGGCGGACGGGAGGCGGCAGAAGTCAGGAAAACTCAGACCTCAAAGTTGGGGTCGTCCTTCAGCACGTGGATGCTGGTCATGAAGGGGCTCTGCTCGGGGTCCTGGAACGGAGCCTCCTTGACGTACTTGTTCAGCGCGACAGCGGTGCGGGCGGGGTCGGCGATGGTGCCGGCGCCGCCGATGCAGCCGCCGGGGCAGCCCATGCCTTCCAGCAAGTAGCCGTTGTACTTGCCGGCCTTGGCCAGCATCAGCAGCTTCTTGCACTCGGCGAGGCCCTGTGCGGACGCGATCTTGACGTCCATATCGGGGTGCCACTCCTTGATCTTGTCGGCGACAGCCTTGGCGACGCCGCCGGACTGTGCGAAGCCGCGGCCTGCGCTGGAAGCGTGGACCAGATCGACCTCATCGGGGTCAACTTCGAGGTTGGCCGCGTCGATGTCCTTGGCCTCGATGATGCCGGCCAGCTCCTCGAAGGTCAGCACGAAGTCCACATCAGAGCGGACGGTGCGGCGGGAAGCCTCCAGCTTCTTGGCGGCGCAGGGTCCGATGAAGCACATACGGGCCTCGGGGTCGGCCTGCTTCATCATGCGGGCGGTAAAGACCATGGGGGTCATGGTCATGGAGATGTTCTTTGCAAGATCCGGGAAGGCGGTCTTTGCCATCATGCTCCATGCCGGGCAGCAGGAAGTAGCCATGAAGCTCAGCTTGTTGGGGACCTCCTCCAGGAAGTCGTGGGCCTCATCCACGGTACACAGGTCGGCACCGATGGCGACCTCCACGACGTCGTAGAAGCCCAGAGCCTTCAGCGCAGCCTTGAGCTTGCCGGTGGAGGCCAGGCCCGGGAACTGGTTGATGAAGGCGGGAGCGACGAGGGCGTAGATGCGGTCGCCGCGGTTGAAGCCCTGAATGAGCTGGTAGATCTGGCCCTTGTCGGCGATGGCACCGAAGGGGCAGTTGACCAGACACTGGCCGCAGGACACGCACTTGCTGTAGTCGATCTCGGCGCGGCCCAGCTCATCGGAGTGGATGGCACCCATGCCGCAGGCAGCGGCGCAGGGACGCTCGGTCTTGACGATGGCGTTGTAGGGGCAGACGCCGACGCAGCGGCCGCACTTGATGCACTTTTCCTGGTCGATGGTGGAACGGCCGCTCTCCCAGGTGATGGCCTTCTTGGGGCAGACTTCCATACAGGGGTGTGCGAGGCAGCCCTGGCACAGGTCGGAGACCTTGACCAGCTTCTCGGGGCAGCGGTTGCAGGCAAACTTGATGACGTTCACCAGCGGGGGGTCATAATACTTATCGGCGATGGAAGCGTCCTCCAGACCGGAGACGACGCTGTTGTGCTCGTCCATGCGGCGGGTGGGCAGGCCCATGGCCAGACGAACGCGCTCCTCGACGATGGCGCGCTCAAGGAAGATGTCCTTGCGGAGCTTGCCTTCCTCACCGGGGATGATGGTGTAAGGGATCTTGCGCATCAGGTGGTTGGCCTGCTCGCCCTTGACGTTGGCGTAGGCCATCCGTGCCACCTCGGTAAAGACCTGGCGGCGGATCTGGATGACCGTCGTGTTGATTCCTCTGAAACTCATTCCAATCTCTCCTTGCTTTGAAACAACAGAACAAAAACCGCTCTGACGTGGCTTTTCTCCGGGGCATTTGGTACCGGGCTGCTGCAAACAGCCGGATGCCCCGAATAATCCACTTTTATTGTAGCATAAACCCTTCGGGAAGAAAAGGGAAAAGCTTAAAATTTGTTATGAAATTCACAACTGGTATATCTTGCACAAATGCGAACAAATGGATTTGTACAAAACGGCAAAGAACCGGCTAAGATTTACACCATCTCGGCCCGGACACGCTCGCCGTCGTAGCTGCCCAGCCGGACATGGACGATCTCGCCGCTCTTATGGCCCGGGGCCGAGACCACGACGGGAACATACAGCCGGGTGTAGCCGGTGAAGAGGGTGCCGGAGAGGGGAGTCTCCAGCAGAACGTCGTCTTCGCTGCCCTCGCAGCCGGCCAGCACCTCGCGGCGGATGTCCTCGGCGATGGCGTTCATCTCCCGGCTGCGGGCCTGCTTTTCGCGCTCATGGACCTGATCGGGGAAGTCGTAGGCGGGGGTGCCGCTGCGGCGGGAGTAGGGGAAGACGTGGACTTTCAGGAAGCCGATCTCCTTCAGGAACGCGCAGCTCTCCCGGAAATCTTCCTCCGTCTCGCCGGGGAAGCCGCAGATGCAGTCGGTGGTGAAGCTGACCGGGCGGTCGCCGTAGGCGGCGCGGAGCTGGCGGACCACCTCGGCGTACTGCTCGGCGGTATAGACGCGGCGCATCCGGTGCAGGGTGGCGCTGCAACCGCTCTGCAGGCTCAGATGGTACTGGGGGCAGAGCTTGTCCACTGCCGCCAGCCGGGTGATGTATTCGGGGGTCAGCATATCGGGGTCAAGGCTGCCCAGCCGGATGCGCTCGATGCCCTCCACCCGGGCGCACTTCTCCACCAGCTCCACGAGGTTGGTGCCGGTGTCGAGGCCGTAGCTGGGCAGGGAGATGGCGCTGAGCACCACTTCCCGGTAGCCGGAAGCGGCCAGCTGGCGCAGCTCGGCGAGGATGCTCTCTTCCGAGCGGCTGCGCACCGGGCCGCGGGCGCGGGGGATGACGCAGTAGGCGCACTGACGGTTGCAGCCGTCCTCTACTTTAATAAAGGCGCGGGTGTGGGTCTCGAACCGCTCCACCGGCAGCTCTTCGAACCGCTCGCCCTTCGCGTGGGGGGCGATGGCGACGATGCGCTCGTGGCCGTCCAGCAGCTTGAGTACATTGTCGAGGATGGCTTTCCGGTCGCCGTTGCCGCAGACCAGGTCGGCCTCCATGAACTGGGCCGCTTCCTCGGGGAAAGCCTGCGGGTAGCAGCCGGTGAGGACCGTCACAGCGCCGGGGTTCTCGCGCTTGGCCCGGCGGAGCCACTTGCGGCTCTTCTGGTCGCCGAAGTTGGTGACGGTGCAGCTGTTCACCACAAAGACGTCGGCCTCTTCGCCCTCCGGCACGATGGTGAAACCGGCGGAGCGGAACATCTGTTCCAGCGCACCGGTCTCGTTTAAGTTGACCTTGCAGCCAAGGGTATAAAAACAAACTCGCATGGGGTGTCCTTTCCAAAACCTCTCCGATTTGGCTCCCCTGACAGGGGAGCTGGCTGCGAAGCAGACGGAGAGGTTATTGCCTTATAATAAACCATCCTATTATAGCAGATTTTTCCCGGGGAGAAAAGAGCATTCCGGCCTCTTTTTTTGCATAGAATGCAATCAGACAGACATTGCGGGGAGGGACAAGGGATGGAACGAAAGAATTTTGCGGTGCTCTGCGCAGCCGTGCTCTGCTTCTGGCTGTTTGCACTGGCCCTTGGGACGGCGGAGGGCGTGGGCCTGCGGGCTGTCATGCACCCGGAAGAGCGGGCCGTCAGCGCCGACGTCGAGGAAACGGCAGAAGTAATTCTGCTGCCGGCCGCAGCTGCCGCACCTCAGCTCGACCTCAACTGCCGCGCTGCCATCCTCATTGAGCAGGGGAGCGGACGGGTCCTCTACGAGAAGAACGCCGACGAGCGGGTCCCCATCGCCTCCATCACCAAGGTGATGACCCTGCTGCTCGCCTTCGAGGCTGTCCACGACGGGCGGCTGACCATGGAGACGCCGGTGCCGGTGAGTGAGCACGCCTACCACATGGGCGGCAGTCAAATCTGGCTGGAGCCGGGGGAGCACTTTACATTGGACGAGATGATAAAGGCCATCTGCGTTTCCTCTGCCAACGACGCGGCAGTGGCCGTGGCCGAGCTGGTGGGCGGCAGTGAGCCGGCCTTCGTGGAGCAGATGAACGCCCGGGCCGCCTCGCTGGGGATGGAACAGACGTCTTTCCGCAACGCCTGCGGGCTGGACGCCGAGGGCCATCTCTCCACGGCCCGGGACGTGGCCGCCATGAGCCGCACCATCCTGAACACCTGCCCCGAGGTGCTGCACTACACCGGCATCTGGACGGACACCCTCCGGGGCGGGGCGACCCAGCTGATCAATACGAATAAGCTCCTCCGCCGGTATGAGGGGATCACCGGCCTCAAGACCGGCACCACCGGCGGCGCGGGCATCTGCATCTCGGCCAGCGCCACCCGGAACGGCCTCTCCCTCATCGCGGTGATCTTGGGCGCACCGTCCAGCGCCGACCGCTTCAACGCCGCCACGACCCTGCTGGACTACGGCTTCGGGGCCTATGAGGCCGCGCCGCTGCCAAGACTCGAGGCACAGCCGCTCCAGATCACGGTCAAAGGCAGCGCGGCGGGCAGCGTCCCGCTGGATTACTCGGCCCTGCCGGAGACGGTGCTGGTGGAGAAGGGGAACGGGGCATCCCTGCATACCGAGCTGACCCTGCCCGAGGAGCTGGAAGCCCCGGTGGAGCAGGGCCAGACACTGGGCAAAGCCGCCGTCTATCAGGGGGAAGCACTTCTGGAAGAGTACGAAGTGCGTGCTGCCGCCGATGCGCCGAGGATGACCGTCCGGGATGCCATCGGCCTGCTGTGGCAGAGCCTCACCGGCGCGGCATGACCGAAAACTGCGCACTACCGGTCAAAAACGATCAGCGAGGGCAAAGAATGGCTTGGACGTTTGTATAAAAGATGTAAGAGCATACAAAACAACACTATTAAAATTGTATGAAAAGCGAGGATTTTGGCCTTGACTTTGCCCGGCGGGAACGGTACACTTATACCAAGAAAAACCCTCGCCGGGCAAAGAGCCCGTAAAATATTTTGGAGGTTTTGATAGAATGAGTCTCGCTCTGAATACAAAACACCTCTCCAGTTTCATCAACGAAGAGGAATACAAGGCCATCTACCCCCAGGTAGAGGCCGCGCACAAGACGCTGGAAGCCAAGAACGGCCCCGGCAGCGACTTCCTGGGCTGGATGTATCTGCCCCGTGATTATGATAAGGAAGAGTTCGAGCGCATCAAGGCAGCTGCTGCCAAGATCCGTGAGGATTCCGACGTTCTGGTGGTCGCCGGCATCGGCGGCAGCTATCTGGGCGCACGCGCCGTCATCGAGGCCGTCAAGGGGATGTACCACAACGAGCTGGACAACGGCCTGAAGATTTACTTCTGCGGCAACAGCATCAGCCCCACCTATCTGAATGACATCATCGCGCTGTGCAAGGGCAAGCGCTTCTCCATCAACGTCATCTCCAAGTCCGGCACCACCACCGAGACCTCTCTGGCCTTCCGTGTGCTGCGCAGACTGCTGGAAGACGAGATGGGCGTGGAAGAGGCCAACAAGCGCATCTACGCCACCACCGACCGCGCCAAGGGTACCCTCAAGCAGCTGGCTGACGCCCAGGGCTGGCCCACCTTCGTCGTCCCCGACGATGTCGGCGGCCGCTACTCCGTCCTTTCCGCTGTGGGTCTGCTGCCCATCGCTGCTGCCGGCATCAGCATCGACGACGTCATGAAGGGCGCAGCCGACGCGATGGAGCGCTTCTCCGTGCTCAGCCCCGACAACGACGCCTACAAGTATGCGGCCATCCGCAACATCCTGTACCGTAAGGGCAAGAGCATCGAGATCCTCGAGTGCTATGAGCCGAACTTCACCCTCATGAACGAGTGGTACAAGCAGCTGTTCGGTGAGAGCGAGGGCAAGGACAACAAGGGTCTGTTCCCCGCAAGCTGCATCTTCTCCACCGACCTGCACTCCATGGGCCAGTTCATCCAGGAAGGCTCCCGCACCATGTTCGAGACCATCGTGGATGTCAAGAAGCCCGCACAGGACCTCTTCATCGACAAGCTGGAGGGCAACTTCGACGGCCTGAACTTCCTGGCTGACCAGAACATGAGCGTGGTCAACCGCAAGGCCATGGAAGGCACCATCCTCGCCCACACCGACGGCGGCGTGCCGGAGGTGGTCATCGAGGTGGACGACCTGTCCGCTTATAATGTGGGCTGCCTCATCTACTTCTTCTGGCGTGCCTGCGCCTGCAGCGGCTACCTGCTGAGCGTCAACCCCTTCAACCAGCCGGGCGTCGAGAGCTATAAGAAGAACATGTTCGCTCTGCTGGGCAAGCCGGGTTATGAGAACCTGACCGCCGAGCTGGAAGCGAAGCTGAAGTAAGAGCAAGCGGAACAAAAAACGATCTCCCGCCGTGAGGCGTGGAAAATACAGGAGGACAGAACTATGATTAAACTGATTGTTGGCACCAAAGGCTCCGGTAAGACCAAGGCTATGATCGACATGATCAATGATTCGGTCAAGACCTCCAAGGGCAACGTCGTTGTCGTCGAGAAGGGCATGAAGCTGACCTATGAGGTCCCCAACGCCGCCCGTCTCATCGACCTGGACGAGTACAAGATCGCCGGCGGCGAGATGCTGTACGGCTTCGTGGCCGGCCTGCTGGCAAGCAATTATGACATCACTGACCTGTACATCGACGGCATCCTGAAGGTGCTGGATCACGACATCAACCGTCTGGGCGTCGTTCTGGACGAGATTGCTGCCGCCGCCGGCGACTCCATCAAGGTCACCGTCACTGTCAGCGCTGATGAGGCTGCTCTGCCCCACGATGTGAAGAAGTACCTGTAAAATAACTCTGAAATTTCTGATTTGAAGCATCCCAGACAGGCAGGAAACCGGAGAACTTGAAATTTTTTCGGTTTTCTGCCTGTTTTGGTGTTGACAAAGGGCTGTGTTGGCGCTATACTAACAAGGCAGCCTTTTATGAGGTGTACTATGCAATTTGACCTGAGAAAGTTTATCGTATCCGGCACAAAACCTTACGCCGCAGAGTTTCAGTGTGATTTGTCTGCAAAGGATTTTGCCGGTGCAAGGATCGAGCAGCCTGTGACGGCCCGCTTTGAGGCGGTGCCGGATGGCGAGGAGATCCGGATGACGCTGCGGGCAAACGCATTGGTGCACGGAGAGTGCGCCCGTTGCCTCGACCCCGTCGAACGGGAAGAGACGGTGCAAGCAGAGTGGACGGTCAGGGAGCGCAATCTGGATGACCCGGATTTCGACCTGCCCCTCAACGAAAAAGGACATCTGGATGTGGACGAATGGCTCTGTCAGGAATTCATGTTCCAGATACCGACGGTGCTGCTTTGCAGCGCTGACTGCCCGGGCTTGTGTCCCCGGTGCGGGAAGAAGATGGCCGAATGTACCTGCCCTCCGGCAGAAGCTGAGGCCGAGCCCGCAGACGCAAGGCTAGCGATACTCAAATCACTGCTGAACTGAGAAACCCATCAAGGAGGTGCAAAAATATGGCAGTACCTAAGAGACATCTTTCCAAGGCCCGCCGCGACAAGCGTCGCAGCAATGTTTGGAAGCTGGAGGCCCCCGCACTGGTCAAGTGCAGCAACTGCGGCTCTCTGAAGCTCCCCCACCAGGCATGTGGCAACTGCGGTTACTACAAGGGCGAGGAAGTCATCAAGAAGGGCTAATTTGCGCAGAATTGGTGGCACATTGGTGTTATGTACAGAAGGGGAGGGCGCAATGCCTTCCCCTTCTTGCTTTGTCTTGAAAACGAAATTGTGAGGTGAAAGCATGGCCATCAGGATCGACCGCGTGGACGCGGGCAGCGAGGCGGAAGCCCTCGGCCTCGCCGGCGGCGACGAGCTGCTGAGCGTGGACGGCAACGAGCTGAACGACACGCTGGACTATGATTTTTATACCGACAGCAAGAGCTTCCACCTCAAAGCAAAGGTGGCGGACGGCATCCGGGAGTGGGATGTCCGGCGGGAGGAGCGCGGCCCCTTCGGCTGCGACTTCTCCACCTATCTGGGCGACCAGAAGCACTCCTGCTCCAATCACTGCATGTTCTGCTTCATCGACCAGCTGCCCCCGGGGATGCGTGAGAGCCTCTACTTCAAGGACGACGACGAGCGCCTGTCCTTTTTGTTCGGCAACTATATCACCATGACCAACATGCAGGACCACGAGATCGACCGCATCATCAAGATGCATATCTCGCCCATCAACATCTCGGTCCACACCACAAATCCCCAGCTCCGCGTGCGGATGCTGGCGAATAAACGGGGCGGCGAGGTGCTGAAGTACCTGCCCCGCCTGGTGGAGGGCGGCATCGCCGTCAACTGCCAGCTGGTGCTCTGCCGGGGCATCAACGACGGCGACGAGCTCCGCCGCACCCTCACCGACCTGCTGGAGCTGACCCCGATGGTGCAGAGCGTGGCGGCAGTCCCCTGCGGCGTGACGGATTACCGCCAGAACCTCTTCAAACAGACGCCCTACGACGCCGAGACCAGCGCCGCCGTCATCGACATCATGGAAGAGTTCGGCGACGAGTGCAAGCGCCGCCACGGCAAGCGCATCATCTATCCCAGCGATGAGTGGTACCTCAAGGCCGGCCGCCCCATCCCGGAGCCGGAGTTCTATGAGGACTACGACCAGCTGGAAAACGGCGTGGGCATGATGAGCCTCTTCCGGGAGGAATTTCTGGCCGAGCTGGAAAAGCCCCACCGCATCTATGGCACCAAAAAGATGGATGTCGTCACCGGCACCATGGCCGCGCCCCTCATCACCGAGATGATGGACGAGCTGCGCCGCCAGTACCCCATGATAGAAGTAAAAGTGCATCCCATCAAAAACAACTTCTTCGGCGGCAACGTCGGCGTGGCGGGCCTCGTCACGGCGACCGACATCATCGCCCAGTGCGAGGGCCGGCTGTCCAGCGGCACCCTGGGCGTGCCTGCCGTGATGCTGCGGGAGGAGAAGGACACCTTCCTCGATGATATGACCATCGAGCAGCTGGGCCAGCGGCTCGGCGTAAAGGTGGAAGTCCTGCCCACCGGCGGCGGCGACGAGGCCAAGGCCCTGCTGCGCAGCGGCTTGCATATCGCCCGCCGGAGAAGACCGTAATTTTACCCCTTTTGTGAAAGGAGGAACCCCCTATGAGCAAACCGATCGTTGCTGTGGTGGGCCGCCCCAACGTGGGCAAGTCCACCCTGTTCAATAAGCTCTGCGGCCAGCGTCTGGCCATCGTGGAGGATACCCCGGGCATCACCCGCGACCGCATCTTCGCCAACTGCGAGTGGAGCGGCCACGAGTTCCTGCTGGTGGATACCGGCGGCATTGAGCCCAAGGCCACCGAGGGCATTCTGGCCCACATGCGCGAGCAGGCCCAGATCGCCATCGACACCGCCGACTGCATCATCATGGTGGTGGACGTGCGCAACGGCCTGACCGCCGCCGACGAGGACGTGGCCCATATGCTGCGCCGCAGCCACAAGCCCATCATCCTCGCTGTCAACAAATGCGACAATGTGGGCGAGACCCCCATGGAGCTCTACGAGTTCTATAACCTCGGCTTCGACGAAGTCATGCCCATCTCGTCCGTCCACGGCCACGGCACCGGCGATCTGCTGGACGCCGTCTGCGCCCACCTCGATTTCAGTGAGACCGTCGTGGAGGAGGACCGCATCCCCGTCGCCATCATCGGCCGCCCCAACGTGGGCAAGTCCAGCCTGACCAACCGCATCCTCGGTGAGAACCGCATGATCGTGGCCGACGAGGCCGGCACCACCCGCGACGCCATCGACACCCCCGTGGACAACGCTTACGGCAAGTTCATCTTCACCGATACCGCCGGTCTGCGCAAGCGCAGCAACATCACCGACGGCCTCGAGCGCTACATGGTCGTCCGCGCACTGGCCGCCGTCGAGCGCAGCCGCGTGGCCCTCATCCTCGTGGACGCCACCGTCGGCTTCACCGAGCAGGACAGCAAGGTGGCCGGTTACGCCCACGACCAGGGCAAAGCCTGCATCATCGTCGTCAACAAGTGGGACGCCGTGGAGGGCAAGGAGACCAACACCATGGAACTGCAGCGCCGGGGCTATGCCGAGTGCTTCAGCTTCATGGGCTACGCTCCCATCATCTTCATCTCGGCCCAGACCGGCTACAACGTCAACAAGCTGATGCAGCTCATCCGCGACGTGGACAGCCAGAACGGCGCCCGTGTACCCACCGGTGTGCTGAATGAGATGCTGGCCCGTGCCACCGCTCGGATGCAGCCGCCCAGCGACAAGGGCCGCCGCCTGAAGATCTTCTACCTGACCCAGGCTTCCACCCGTCCGCCGACGTTCGTGGCCTTCGTCAACGCAAAGCACCTGTTCCACTTCAGCTATCAGCGGTATATCATCAACCAGATCCGCGAGAACTTTGGTCTGGAGCACACCCCCATCCGCCTTGTCGTGCGTGAGCGCGGCTCCGGCGAGGTGGGCGCGAAGGACGTATAAGGAAGGGAGACTGGTTCTATGACCGCATTTCTCATTGTGCTGGCGGTCGCTGCCGAAGCCTATCTGCTGGGCAGCGTGGACACCGGCATCCTCGTCAGCAAGTATCTGTACCATGACGACGTCCGCACCCACGGCTCGGGCGCTGCCGGTATGACCAACATGCTGCGCACCTTCGGCAAGAAGGCCGCTGCCCTCACGGCGGTGGGCGATGTGCTCAAGGGCGTCGCGGCCGTCTGCCTTGGCCGGTGGCTGTTCGGCCATCTGCCCGCTGACGCTGCCGTCTCGCCCTATCTGGGCGTCTATCTCGCCGCTATCCTCGCCGTGGTGGGCCACTCCAAGCCCATCTACTTCGGCTTCAAGGGCGGCAAGGGCGTACTGGTGGCTGCCGGTGCCATTCTGGCAGTCCAGCCGGTGCTGCTGCCGGTGCTGGCACTCATCTTCCTCGTCTGCCTGGTCCCCACCGGCATGGTGTCGCTGGGCAGCATCACCATGGCCGCGGCCTACCCGGTGCTGACGCTGGTGTACAGCCTCATGCGCGGCCTGCCGACCCGGGACGTGGTGGTCTGCACCGTCGGCGCTGCCATCATGGGCGGCATGGTCATCTGGATGCACCGTTCCAACATCCAGCGCATCCGGGACGGCAAGGAGTACCGGTTCGGCCAGAAGCACAAGAGCAACTAAGCATAAAAAGATGCCCCGCAGGCAGCTCTCGACGAGCGTCCTGCGGGGCATTTTGCTGTTTGGCAGAGTTATTTCGCGTCGGTCTCCAAGAGGGTATCGGTGTTGTCCTCATACGCGGGGTCTTCGATGGCAATGGTCTCTTCCCGTTCAGCAGACTTACGGCTGAGGTGTTTGCGCAGCCGGGCGGCAAATTCATCTTCCGGGATGCCGCTCTGGGAAGGGGTGAGGTCGGGTGCGGGGTGGCCGTCGGGCAGATGAGCGCCGAAGGCCGGCACGAAGAAGAACTTCCGCACGACGAAGATGAGGGCGATGGCGCTCACGCTCAGCAGGTTCTCCAGAGCGGATTCGTGCCCCACCACCATGTGGCGGGCGATGGCGTAGAGCAGCACTTCGAGGCTGGAACCGGGGCTGTGCTTGGCCAGCATCTTGATGAACTCGATGCCGATGACGATGTCCAGCGCCCGCTGTAAGAAGATGCTCACCTCGGCGTCGTTACCGTCGAACAGCAGGCCGGGCATCCACTGCAGCAGCGGCACCATCGACAGCAGCAGGCCGATAAGGACGAGGCCGGACAACAGGATCTCGAGCAGGGTGGCTGTGCTGATGATCCTGTTGCGCAATTCGGCGCGGCTGTGGCTTTCAACACGGGAATTGGACATGGGCAGGGACCTCTCTTTCAAATTTGACCGGAAATCTTTTGCAACAGTTCGATTCTATTGTAACAAAAGCGAAAAACGAAGTCAATTTCTCCGGCTGGGAAAGTTGGCCGGCATGAAAAACTGGAATCGAAGGCAGACAAAAGGGGCCGTCCGCACCCGGAATGGAGTGCAGACGGCCCCTCTTTGTGCTGAAAAGGCGGCTTAGGCCTCAGCGATGGCTTCGATCTCGCAGAGCACGCCCTTGGGCAGGTCTTTCACGGCCACGCAGCTGCGGGCGGGCTTGGAGGTGAAATACTTGGCGTACACCTCGTTGAAAGCGGCAAAGTCGGCGATGTCGGCCAGGAAGCAGGTGGTCTTGACCACCTTGTCGAAGCCCACGCCGGCAGCCTCGAGGATAGCGCCCACATTGCGGCAGCTCTGGTCAGCCTGTGCGGCGATGCCCTCGGCGACTGCGCCGGTGGCGGGGTCTACCGGGATCTGGCCGGAGGTGAAGACGAGACCGCCCACGGTGTAGCCCTGAGAGTAGGGGCCGATGGCGCCGGGAGCTTTTTCAGTGCTGATGATGTTCATATCGATTACCTCACATATCATAAATAGGGAAGTCTCCCGCCAAAAGGGGAGCCGATGAAAAAAGTCTACCACCAACTGTCCCCGCCGTCAACGGCCAGCAGGGAACGGCCCCGGAATTTCCGGAAAAAAGGGGATGTAAAATTATTTGGAAAAATCTACGCAAATCATCTTGACAAGAAATAAACTTTTATGATAAAAATAGAGCATGAAAGTAACATTTTTGCAGAAAAACGCAGGCGCAGCGCAGGCAGGAAAGCCGGCTTTGCGCAGGCGCGTTTCTTTTTTGCAGAAAAAGCGAATTTCTGAACCCTCGGAAGGGGCAGAAAGGATAAGATATGTCGATTTTGGTACAGGATTCAAATAAAACAGCCTGCCGTGCAGCGGAGGCTGGACTGCAGCAGAAAAACTGTGCTGCGCTGGTGCGCCCGGCGGGTACGGGCAAGGGCTGCATCGTGTGGGAGCTGCTGGACGCCCACCCCGAGATGCGCGTGCTCTGGGTGGTGTCCTGCGCTGCCCGTCTGGAGCTGCGCCGCGCCCTGGCAAAGCGGCTGGGCCGGACGCTGGGCGGCAGGGTGCGGCTGATGAGCTGCGAGCAGCTGGCCGTGCAGAATGCGCTGGGCTGGGTGGCGCTGGCTGAGTTCCGGCCCGGCCTGCTGGTGCTGGACGGCTGGAGGGAGATGAGCGCAAAGGACTGGACCGACTGTGTCCAGCCCCTGCTCCGCCTCTGCCCGGGGGCAAAGCTGCTGGCTCTGGGGGAGCCGGACGCCCCGGGCGACAGCTGCCGCGCCGCCGAGGAGATGCTGGCCGACGCCATCGTGGAGCCGCTGGCGCTGGGCGGGGCGATGGCCGAGGGCCTGCTGCCCATGCCGGCCTCCTATACGGCTCTGCTCTGGCCGCTGGAAGATGGGATGGCCCGCCTCCGTGCTGAGGTGAAGAACCTCCATCTGCCGGGCTGCCCTGACCCAAACGCCGAGAAATATCAGGCTCTGAGCCTCGCCGTAGAGAAGCTTCCGCCGGTGGAACAGCTGCTGGCGCAGTGGCTCCCGGATGCTGCCGGGCGGTATCTTGTCCTCTGCGAGGATGATGCAGCGGCGGCGCAGACCGCAGAGCAGGCCGAGAAGCTGTTTGGTGCAGGAACACATATTTATAAGGATGCAGAAAGCTTTGCGGCCGACGAAGCGGCCACCCTCCGGCTGCTGGTCTGTGCCAACGGCCCGGCGGTGCAGTCACCTCTGGCCGGGATCTCGGGCGTGGTGCTGGTGCGCCGCAGCGCTGGACCGGCCGCATACCGGCAGATGCTGGCACGCGCCCTTGCAGCCTGCGGCAGTGTGCCGGTGGCAGAGCTGAGCGCGGCCTTTGAGGCGCTGACCTGTGTGCAGCAGCTGCGGAAGGAGTGCAGCGCGGCGGGGGCAGAAGCCTTCCCGCTGGAAGAGCCTCTCTCTGCCTGCCGCCGGGCTTACCGGCAGCTCCGCCGCGCGCTGGACTCCGACTGGGAGCGCTATTATGCCGCCGCAAAGCAGATGACGGCAGAGGGAAAGACGCTGGACGTGCCTCGCTCCTACCGCTTTGGGGGCGTGGCCGTGGGCCGCTGGCTGGAAAACCAGCGCCTTGTCCGGGCCGGAAAGAAAAAGGGACGCCTCACCGCCGAGCAGGCCGCCCGGCTGGACAAAATCGGCATGAACTGGAAAAAGCGGCTCGAGCTGGCGTGGGAGAACGGCTGTGCTTCGGCCCGGCGGTACCGCGGCAGCCACAGCGACCTGCTGGTGCCGGTCCATTATAAGGATAAGGACGGCTTTGCACTGGGCGAATGGATCGTCTACAACCGCCAGCGCTATCTGAGCGGGAACCTGCCGTCAGACCGCGTCGAGCGCCTCGAGGCACTGGGCATGGTGTGGGACACCGGCAGCATCCTCTGGGAGAAGAGCTATGCCGCCGCCGTCCAGTATTATCTGGAAAATCACACGCTGGAAATTCCCGTCAAGTATGTCACGCCGGACGGCATGGCGCTGGGCGTCTGGCTGGGCAGTCAGCGTGCCGCTTATAAAGAAGGTGTGCTGACCGACGCCCAGATCGAAAAGCTGGAAGCGCTGGAAGTGGACTGGACGAACCGGAACGACCGCAAGTGGCAGACTGCCTACGAGGCCGCCGTGAAGTACCACGCCGCCCACGGGAACCTCGACGTCCCCACCGAGTACACCGACGAAGACGGCATCCTGCTGGGCAAGTGGGTGTCCCGCCAGCGGTACGCATGGCAGAACCCCGAGCGCAGCAGCGCCCGGGTGACGCCGGAGCGGAAAGCCCTGCTGGACGAGCTGGGCATGAACTGGGAAAAGACCGACTCGTGGCAGCATCGCTACGAGCTGGCCGTGGGATACAAAAAGGAGCACGGCAGTCTGGCCGTTCCGGCCCAGTACCGGACGGAGGACGGCATCTGGCTGGGCAGCTGGCTGTCCCGTCAGAAGCAGATGCTGCGGGAGGGCAAAAAGCTCTCCGCCGAGCGCCGCGCGGCCCTGAAAGAGCTGTTCAAGGGCGAAAAAGGCCGACGCCTCAGCGCCCCGGTGCCGCCCGCGTGCAGCGTGCGGGAGCAGAACTGGCTGGACAACTACCAGAGCGCCAGGCTCTACGCCGAGAAGAAGGGCAGCCTCCTCGTGCCTGCCGGATACGTGGACGAGAACGGCTTCCGTCTGGGCGTCTGGATCTCGAACCTCCGGGCTGCCCGCAAGGCCCGGCCCGGCTCGTTCCAGGTGACGCCAGAGCATATCGCTCTTCTGGATGCCATCGGGATGCAGTGGGACGCCCGGGAGGCCAAGTGGGCCGGGGCGTTCCGCCGTGCCGAAGAATACTGCGCCGCCCACGGCGATCTGCTGGTGCCGGTGAACTATAAGACCGAAGACGGCTTCTGCCTTGGCGACTGGGTCCGCCGGATGCGCGAAAACTACGCCTGTGCCGAGAAAAAGCTGACGGCGGAGCGCATCGCAAAGCTCGAAGCGCTGGGCATGGTCTGGACCGTGCCGCAGGAGGGCTGAGATATTGCATTTTAGGGCGGAGTGTGATATACTTCACCTCGTCTGAATAGAAAACAGCAGGTGCCTGCCGCCGGGGCTTCGTCCCCGGCCGGGAGGGTAAAAGGGAAGCGGGTGCGAGTCCCGCGCGATCTCGTCACTGTGATAAGGGAGTCCGCTGCCTTGGCGCTCAGCGCCGGTCACTGGAGGCTTTGCCTCTGGGAAGGCGGCAGCGGGCGGTGAGCTTTCAGTCAGGAAACCTGCCCGCTGTTGGTACAGGAGCGTCCGGCTCCGGATCACGAGGAATTGGTCGTACCAAAAAGCCCGAACGTTCAAAGGGTCTTTTTGCTGTGCCTTCCGCGCGGTGAAAAGGCTCTTTTTTCGTTTGAGCTGGCCCCCGTTTCGTACCCTTTCTATCGGAAACGTACATTCCACACAACAGAAAGGACTCAAACAATGCGTAAGGCAACCAACAAGAATTGGCAGCGCGTCACCGCCGCTGCCGCCGCACTGGCCCTGTGTGCCGGTGTGCTCACCGGCTGCGGTGCATCTTCTTCCACTGCCGCCGGCAGCACCGCCGCAAGCTCTGCCGCCGCCAGCGAAGTGAGCAGCGAGGAGGCTGATGAAATGGCAGCAAAGAACGTGGCAGACCTCATCGACGCCATCTATGTGCAGGAGCGCAACGAGAACACCGACGCGCAGTGTGAGGCCGCAAAGGCAGCATGGGATGCTCTGACCGACGCTCAGAAGGAGATGGTCGAGGGCGAAGAGGCAAGCCCCGAGTACTTTGGCCGCGACACCGGCGACGCATCTAAGGACGACGCCCGCAACCAGGACAACATCGGCGACAAGGAGATCCTGGTCGTCAGCTTCGGCACCTCCTTCAACGACAGCCGCGCAGCGGACATCAAGGGCATCGAGGACGCCATCCAGGCCGCATATCCCGACTGGTCTGTCCGCCGTGCCTTCACCGCACAGATTATCATCAACCATATTCAGGCCCGTGACGGCGAGAAGATCGACAACATGGAGCAGGCTCTGGAGCGCGCTGTTGCCAACGGCGTGAAGGATCTGGTCGTCCAGCCCACCCACCTGATGCATGGCGCGGAGTACGACGAGATGATGGAGATGGTGGACAGCTACCGCGATAAGTTTGAGTCCGTCGCCATCGCCGAGCCTCTGCTGGGCGAGGTGGGCAGCGATGCCACCGTCATCAACGCCGACAAGGAAGCTGTCGCCAAGGCCATCACCGCCGAGGCCGTCAAGACCGCCGGTTTCGACAGTCTGGACGCCGCTGCTAAGGGCGGCACCGCCTTCGTCTTCATGGGCCACGGCACCTCTCACACCGCAAAGGTGAGCTACACCCAGATGCAGTCTCAGATGAACGCTCTGGGCTACAAGAACGTCTTCATCGGCACCGTCGAGGGTGAGCCTGAGGAGACTGCCTGCGAGAACGTCATCGAGGCTGTCAAGGCCGCCGGCTACACCAAGGTCGTCCTGCGTCCCCTGATGGTCGTTGCAGGCGACCACGCCAACAACGATATGGCGGGCGACGACGAGGATTCCTGGAAGAGCCAGTTCGAGGCCTCCGGCGAATTCGACTCTGTCGATTGCCAGATCGCCGGTCTGGGCGAGGTCGCTGACATCCAGCAGCTCTACATCGCACACACCAAGGCCGCTGTCGATTCCCTGAACGGTTGAGCATAAGTTTATGATTGCCCGGAAAGGAGTGCCTTTTCGGGCAATTTCTTTTTCGGCCTGCTTTGAATTCGGGCCATTGCGTGTTATAATCTTTTCTGTAAAATAGATACTTCGAGGTATATCATCATGAAACTGAACCATAAATTTGCTCTTCTGCTGGCCGGCGCTGTGCTGGCTGGTTCTCTCACCGGCTGCGGCGCATCCGGCGCCCCGGCCAGCTCTGCCGCTTCCTCCGAGGCTGCGGCCTCCTCCGCCGTGAGTGAGGCAGCTTCCGAACCGGCGGCAGAGGCCGCTCTGCCCGACGGCGTCTACACCGCCGACTTTGACACCGACAGCTCCATGTTCCATGCCAACGAGGCCAACGACGGCAAGGGGACCCTGACCGTGAAGGACGGCCAGATGACCTTCCACGTCAGCCTCGTCTCCAAGAAGATCGTCAATCTCTACGTCGGCATGGCCGCTGACGCCGAGGCCCACGAGGGGGACTGGCTCCAGCCCACCACCGACACCGTCACCTACTCCGACGGCCTGTCCGATGAGGTCTATGGCTTCGACATCCCGGTGAAGGCTCTGGACACGGACTTCCAGCTGGCCATCCTCGGCTCCAAGGGCAAGTGGTACGACCATACCGTCCGTGTCGCCAACGCCCAGCCTGCTGCGGCGGAAGCGCCTGCCGACGGAACCTACACCTGTGACGTGACCCTCGAGGGCGGCTCCGGCCGCGCCACCGTGGAAAGCCCCGCTGCCCTGACCGTGGCCGACGGCAGGATGACCGCCACCATCGTCTGGTCCAGCCCCAACTACGACTATATGCTGGTGGATGGCGAAAAGTATCTGCCCACCAACACCGAGGGCAACTCTACCTTCGAGATCCCCGTCACTGCTCTCGACACCCCGCTGGATGTGGTGGGCGATACCGTCGCCATGAGCACCCCGCATGAGATCGAGTATACGCTGACCTTCGCCTCCGCATCCCTGATCGAAGCAAAGTAACGATGAAACGCCGCAATTTTCTGAAAGCCCTGCCTGCCGCCGCCCTCACCCTTGCGGGCTGCGGGCAGAACAGGACCGCCCCGGCCAATACAGCATCCCTCGTGTTCGACCACAGCTATCCGCTGGACTATGCCACCCAGTTTTCCGCCGACTGCTATGAGGGCGGCTATGTGATGATCGACATCCCGGACGCCGGGCGGTTCCTCGTCGTCCCCGAGGGGGCCGCCGAGGTGGACGACCTGCCCGGGGACGTCGTTCTGCTGCGCCAGCCGCTGGATCATATTTATCTCGTCTCCACCTCGGTGATGGACCTCTTCGTCCATCTGGACGCCCTGGACAGCATCGCCCTCTCCGGCACGAAGGCCGAGGGCTGGTATGTGGAAGAGGCCAGACAGGCCATGCAGGAGGGCCGCATCGCTTACGCGGGCAAGTACAGCGCCCCGGACTATGAGCGCATCCTTGCCGCCGGCTGCACCCTCGCCATCGAGAACACCATGGTGCTCCACGACCCCGAGGTCAAGGAGCAGCTGGAAAAGTTCGGCGTGCCGGTCCTCGTGGAGCGCTCGAGCTACGAGAGCGGCCCGCTGGCCCGGATGGAGTGGCTCAAGCTCTACGGCATCCTGCTGAATAAGACTGAGATGGCGGAAGAGGTCTTCCGCCAGAAGGTGGAGCAGGTGGCCCCCATCCTCGAGCAGGAGAACACGGGCAAGACCGCGGCCTTCTTCTCCATCACCACCAACAACCTCATCACCGTCCGCCGCACCAGCGACTATGTGGCCCAGATGGTGGGGATGGCCGGCGGCGTCTATATCTTCGACGACCTCGAGGGGGAGACGTCGGCCCAGTCCACCATCAAACTGCCGCTGGAGACGTTCTACGCCCGGGCCAGGGACGCCGACGTCCTCATCTACAACAGCACCATCGAGGGCGTCGTGGAGACCCGTGACCAGCTCATCGAAAAATGTCCGATGCTGGCAGATTTCAAGGCCGTCCAGTCCGGCGACTGCTGGTGTACGGCCCAGAGCCTCTTCCAGCAGAGCATGGAGCTGGCCGACCTCATCTCGGATATGAACCTCGTCTTCACCGAGGGCTCGCCCGACCCGGCGTCCCTCCGTTTCTTACAGCGCATCGTATAAAAGGAGCTTTGTCATGACCACAACCCGCCGCCTCAGCCTCGCGTACCTCGCCCTCACGGCGGGGGTCGCGGTGCTGTTTGCACTCAACCTGTTCTGGGGCAGTGTGTCCCTGACGCCCGGCGCGGTGGCGGCGGCTCTGCTGGGCCGGGGCGAAGATGCGCTGGCCGTGGGCATCGTGCTCCAGCTCCGTCTGCCCCGGGCGGTCATGGTCGTGCTGCTGGGCGCGGCCCTCTCGGCGGCGGGCTACCTCCTGCAGACCTTCTTCGCCAACCCCATCGCCGGCCCCTTCGTCATGGGCGTGTCCAGCGGCGCAAAGCTGGCGGTGGCCCTGACGATGGTGGTGTTTTTACAGCAGGGGCTGCTCACCGGCTCGGCCACCCTCATCATCGCCGCCTTTGCAGGCTCGATGGCGGCGATGGCCTTTGTGCTGGTGGTGGCCCGGCGGGTGCCGCGGATGAGCATCCTCGTCATCTGCGGCATCATGATCGGTTATATCTGCTCGGCTGTCACCGACATCGTGGTGACCTTTGCTCAGGACTCCAACATCGTCAATCTCCACAACTGGTCGATGGGCAGCTTTTCCGGCATGACCTGGGCCAACGTGGGTGCAGCGGCCTGCGTGGTGCTACCCGCACTGGCGGCGGCGTTCCTGCTCTCGAAGCCCATGGCGGCCTACCAGATGGGCGAGAGCTACGCCAGGAGCGTCGGCGTGCCGGTGCGGGCCTTCTCGACGGCCCTCGTGCTGCTTTCCAGCCTGCTTTCCGCCTGCGTGACGGCCTTTGCAGGCCCCATCTCCTTTGTGGGCATCGCGGTGCCGCATCTGGTCAAGAACCTGCTGGGCAGCGCAAAGCCCCTTTATGTCCTGCCGGGCTGCTGTCTGGGCGGGGCAGCGTTCTGCCTGCTCTGCGACCTCATCGCCCGCAGCCTGTTCGCGCCCACTGAGCTGTCCATCAGCTCGGTGACGGCGGTTTTCGGTGCGCCGGTGGTCATCTGGCTGCTGGTGCGCCGCCAGACACAGGAGGGCCGGGAATGAGCGATCCGAAATTCTACTGCCGCGCCGAGGACCTTGCCATCGGCTACGGCAAAACGCCCCTGATGGAGCACATCGGCCTCGGCGTCGGGAAGGGGACCATCCTCACCCTCATCGGCCCCAACGGCGCGGGAAAATCCACCCTGCTCAAGACGCTGGCAGCGCAGCTAGCCCCCCAGGGGGGCGCTGTCCTGCTGGACGGCAAAAATCTCGCGGACTGCTCCGGCCCGGAGCGCGCCCGCAAAATGGCTCTGATGGTGCCTCACACCCGCCGCACCGAGCTGACCACCTGCTTCGAGATGGCGTCCGCCGGACGCTACCCCTACACGGGGCGGCTGGGTGTCCTCTCGGCGGAAGATAAGCGCCAGGTCCATGCCGCGCTGGCTCTCGTGGGGGCCGAGGCGCTGGCGGGCCGGGACTTCAACCGCATCAGCGACGGCCAGCGCCAGCGCGTCCTGCTGGCCCGGGCCATCTGCCAGCAGCCGGAGCTGATATTATTGGACGAGCCTACGTCTTTTCTCGACATCAAGGGAAAGGCCGAATTGCTGGCCATCCTGAAAAGCCTCGCCCGGGACAAGAAGATGGCCGTCATCCTGAGCCTCCACGAGCTGGAGCTGGCGCAGAAGGTTTCCGACAAGGTCGTCTGCGTCTCGGCGGCGGGCGTCTCGGACGTTATGACGCCGGAAAAGGCCTTTGCCCGGGAAAATATCTGCAAAATTTATGCTCTGACCGATGAGCAGTACGCATTCCTCTACGGCGAAGAAAAAGCGCCGGAGGAAAAGCGCCCGCTCTTTGAGCACTACGTCCGCAGCGGCCAGAAGCTCCTGCGCTGCGGCTACACCACCGGCACCTGTGCGGCGCTGGGCGCGGCGGGCGCGGCACGGCTGCTGCTCACCGGCCGCCCCCCCGAGACGGTGGCCCTCCGCACCCCGAAGGGCATCGTGGTGGAGGTAGAGCCCATCTTCTGCCGCCTGTCCGGCGAGGGGGCCGAGTGCGCCATCCGGAAGGACGGCGGCGACGATGTGGACGTGACCACCGGTCTGCCGGTCATCGCCGGTGTCGCCCTCCGGCCCGAACTGTCCGGCGAGGTGCGCATCCACGGCGGTGAGGGCGTGGGCCGGGTGACAAAGCCCGGTCTCGACCAGCCCGTGGGCGAAGCTGCCATCAACCACGTCCCCCGGGCCATGATAAAGGAAGCGCTGGAAAAAGAGGCCGAATCTGCCGGGTACGCGGGCGGCTTTGACGTCACCATCTCCATCGAGGGCGGGGCTGAGACGGCGAAGCGCACCTTCAACCCCCACATGGGCGTGGAAGGGGGCCTCAGCGTCCTCGGCACCAGCGGCATCGTCGAGCCCATGAGCCAGCAGGCCATCCTCGACACCATCCAGCTGGAAATGGGGCAGGCGGCGCTCCGGACCGGAAGCCCCCGGCGGCTCATCCTCGCCCCGGGAAACTACGGCCTCGACTATCTCCACGAGAAGATGCCCGCCCTAAAGAATATCCCGGTGGTCAAGACCTCGAACTTCATCGGGGATACGATGGATATGGCGGCGGCGTCAAAATTCGAGCAGGTGGTGCTGGTGGGCCACATCGGCAAGCTGGTCAAGCTGGCGGGCGGCGTCATGAACACCCACTCCCGCACGGCCGACTGCCGCACCGAGCTGCTCTGCGCCCACGCCGCCCTCTGCGGCGCGTCCCGGGACGTCTGCGCGGCCCTGATGAACGCGGCCACCACCGACGCCTGCATGGAGATCTTAGACAAAGCAGAGATGAGAGAGCCGGTGCTGTCCAGCCTGCTGGACGCCATCCAGCTCCACCTTGACCGCCGCGCCGCCGGGGCGTTCCGGGTGGGCGCGGTGCTCTTCTCGAACCAATACGGCCCGCTGGGCCAGACCAAGACTGCAAAGGAGCTGCTGGACGAATGGAAAAACGGATAGGCACTTTTTACGGCGTCAGCGTCGGCCCGGGTGACCCGGAGCTCATGACCCTGCAGGCTGTCCGCCGCCTCGAAAACTGTTCGGTCATCGCCGCGCCCCAGACCCCAAAGGGCGGGATGCTGGCGCTGGACATCGCAAAAGGTGCGGTGGATCTGAGCGGCAAGACCATCCTGCCGCTGCGCTTTGCCATGAGCCTTGACCCGGCGGTGCAGAAAGCCGCCCACATCGAGGCGGCCCGGGCCGTGAAAGAATATCTCGACGCCGGACAGGATGTCGCCATGCTCAACCTCGGCGACCTGTCCGTCTACGCCACGTTCGGTTATTTACAGGAGATCCTGGAGGCCGAGGGCTGCAAGACCGTGATGCTCCCCGGCGTGACGAGCTTCTGTGCCGCTGCGGCCCGGCTGGGCCAGTCCCTGACGGGCGGCATGGAGCAGCCGCTGACCATCGCCCCGGGGCGCTGCGCCGCTGAGGTGCTGGCCGCACCGGGCGCGAAAGTGCTGATGAAATCGGGCCGTCAGCTGCCCGAGACGCTGGCCGCGCTGGCCGACGCCGGGCTTCTGAGCCGGAGCGCGATGGTCTGTAACTGCGGCCTGCCGAACGAGGAGGTCTGGCCCGACCTGACCGATTACGACCCGGCCCGGTCGGCGGGCTATTTCGCAACGATTTTGGTGAAGGAGGGGTAAGATATGGTCCATTTTGTAGGAGCAGGGCCGGGCGCGCCCGACCTCATCACCCGGCGGGGCGCGGCCCTGCTGGCCGATGCCGACTGCATCATCTACGCGGGCAGTCTCGTCAATCCGGCCCTGCTGGGGCTGGCGAAGCCCGGCTGTGCCATCTATAACAGCGCCGAGATGACGCTGGAACAGGTGCTGGACACCATCCGTGCCACCGAAAAGGCCGGAGGCACCACGGTCCGCCTCCACACCGGCGACCCCTGCCTCTACGGGGCCATCCGGGAGCAGATGGACGCGCTGGATGCCGACGGTATCTCCTACGATGACACACCGGGCGTGTCCAGCTTCTGCGGCGCGGCGGCGGCACTCTGTGCCGAGTACACCCTGCCCAACGTGAGCCAGACCGTCATCATCACCCGGATGGAGGGCCGCACTCCTGTTCCTGAGGCCGAACAGCTGGCAAAGCTGGCCGCTCACGGGGCTACCATGGTCATCTTCCTCTCCATCGGGCTGGTGGACAAAGTCCGGCAGGCCCTTCTCGAGAGCGGCGGCTACCGCCCCGATACCCCTGCCGCTGTGGTCTATAAGGCCACCTGGCCCGAGCAGAAGGTGGTGCGCTGCACCGTCTCCACACTGGCCGAGGAGACCCGCAAAAACGGCATCACCAAGACCGCCCTCATCGTCGTAGGCGACTTTCTGGGCGAAAATTACGAGCGCAGCAAGCTCTATGACCCTGCCTTTACCACCGAGTTCCGGCAGGGGACAGAGGCCGGGCAGTGAGCCGGGCATATCTGGCCTTTACGGCAAAGGGCGAGGCGCTGGCCCGTCGGCTGGCAGAAGCTCTGCCCGGCAGCGTGAGCCGCTGCGGCGGAGACGTGACCCTGAAAGGCTGGACGGCGGAGCATTTTGCACAGAATGAGGCCCTGATTTTTGTAGGAGCTGTGGGCATCGCGGTGCGGGCCATCGCGCCCCACTGCAGGAGCAAGGCCGCCGACCCGGCAGTGGTGGTCGTGGACGAGGGCGGGAACTTCGCCGTGCCGCTCTTGTCGGGCCATCTGGGCGGTGCCAACGCGCTGGCCCGGGCGCTGGCAAAAGCGTGCGGCGCGGTGCCGGTCATCACGACGGCCACTGACGTCAACGGCCTCTTCGCCGTGGACCTCTGGGCCAAGGCCCAGAACTGCGCTGTCCTTGAGCCGGAGCGCATCAAGCGCGTCAGCGGCGCCCTGCTGGCCGGGCAGACGGTCCGGTACTGGTCGCCGTGGCCGATGGCGGGGGAGACCCCCGCCGGCGTGGAAAAGGCTGACCCACCCGAAGCCGCCGACTTCGCCCTGACCCTCACGCCGCAGGGCGGGGCGCTCCACCTCGTCCCCCGCATCGGGGTGCTGGGGGTGGGGTGCCGCCGCGGCACGACGGCCCGCCAGCTGGAAGAAGCCTTCGCGGCGTTCTGTGCCGCGTCCGGCCTCAGCCCGGCGGCGGTCTGCGCCGCCGCCAGCATCGACCTGAAAAAAGATGAGCCGGGGCTTGCAGCGTTCTGCAAAGCCCACGGCTGGCCCATCACGTTCTATCCGGCCGACGAGCTGCGGGCCGTGCCGGGACAGTTCACCCCGTCGGCCTTTGTGGCAAGTGTCACCGGCGTGGACAACGTCTGTGAGCGCTCGGCGGTAAAAGCCTCGGGTGGGACGCTCCTTCTGCCCAAAACGGCAGGCGGCGGCGTGACGCTGGCGCTGGCCGTCCGCCCCTTTGCACCCGATTGGAGGACAGAGCAATGAGTGAGAGTAAAAAGACCGTGTTCGTCGTGGGGCTTGGCCCCGGCAGCGGACAGTTTCTGACCGTGCAGGCGCAGAGCGCCTTGCAGCAGGCCGAGGTGCTGTGCGGCTATACGGTCTACATCGACCTTGTGCGCCCCCTCTACCCGGAAAAGGAGTGCTACACCACCGGCATGACCCGGGAGATCGACCGCTGCCGCTGGGCGCTGGACACCGCCCGGGCGGGCCGGGACGTGGCGCTGGTCTGCTCCGGCGACGCCGGGGTCTACGGCATGGCCAGCCCGCTGCTGGAGCTGGCCGAAGAGTACCCGGACGTCAATGTGGAGGTCGTCCCCGGCCTGACCGCCGCCCTCAGCGGCGGGGCCGTGCTGGGCGCCCCGCTGGCCCACGATTTCTGCGTCATCTCGCTGTCGGACCGTCTCACGCCGTGGGAGGTCATCGAAAAGCGTCTGGCCTGCGCCGCTCAGGGCGATTTCGCGCTGGCGCTGTACAATCCCTCCTCCAAGGGCCGCCCGGACTATCTGCGCCGGGCCGTGGACGTCCTGCTGGCGAACGGCAAAGCCCCGGACACCCTCTGCGGCTCTGTGCGGAACATCGGCCGGGAAGGGCAGGAAAAGCACATCCTGCCCCTCAGCCAGCTCCGGGACACCGAGGTGGATATGTTCACCACCGTCTTTGTGGGCAACGCCGCCACCCGCGCGCTGAGCGGGCGGATGGTCACGCCGAGGGGGTACCGCCGATGAATGTCGTCGTTTTCAGCGGCACCACCGAGGGGCGGGAGCTTTCCCGCCAGCTGGCGGCACTGGGCATCGAAGTCACCGTCAGCGTGGCCACCCCGCTGGGGCAGGAAGAGCAGGGGAGCACCCCCGGCGTCACCGTCCGGTGCGGGCGGCTCCTGCCCGATGAGATGGCCGCGCTCTTGGGGGATGCCGCCCTCTGCATCGACGCCACCCACCCCTACGCGGTGGAGGCGACCAAAAATATCAAAGCAGCGGCAGAGAAGGCCGGGGTAGGATACCTCCGCCTGCTGCGCCCGGCCAGTCCGCTGCCGGAAAGCTGTCTCGTCTTTGAGAGCGCAAAGCAGGCGGCCGAGGCGCTGGCCGCAAAAGAGGGGAATCTTCTGCTGGCCACCGGGGCCAAGGAGCTGGCGCAGTTCGCGGCCATCCCGCCCGAGCGGCTCTACCCCCGCGTCCTGCCCACGCTGGAAAGCATCGCGGCCTGCGAGGCGGCGAACATCCCCCACCGCAACATCATCGCCATGCAGGGCCCCTTCAGCTTTGCCCTCAATCAGGCCATGATGGAGCAGTTCCATATCCGCTGGCTCGTCACAAAGGACGGCGGCGCGGCCGGAGGCTTCGACGAAAAAGCCGCCGCCGCCTCTGCCGCCGGGGCGCAGCTGGTGGTCATCCGCCGCCCGCCCGAGCAGGGCGAGACGGCTTCCGAGGTGCTGAAACGCTGCAAGGAGATGATAAGATGAACGTGACACTCATCGGCATGGGCTCCGGCCAGCCGGAGAACCTGACCCTTCAGGGCCTGGCCGCACTGCGGCAGGCCGACCTCATCCTGGGCGCACGGCGTCTGCTGTCAGTTCTGCCTGCTGGCTGCACCGAGAACCGCGCCGCCGCCTACCGCCCCGACGAGGTGGCAGAGCTGCTGCAGGCTTCCGGCGCAGAGAACGCCGTGCTGGTCTACAGCGGCGACACCGGCTTTTACTCCGGCGCGTCCTCCATGATGGAAAAGCTGGAGGCCCTCGGCGTCCGCGCCCGGGTGCTGCCCGGCCTTTCCAGCATCCAGCTGCTGGCGGCGGCGCTGGGCCGTCCGTGGCAGGGGTGGAACCTTGTTTCGGCCCATGGCCGCACCTGTGACCCGGTGGCCGAGTGTATGCAGGGCAGACCCACCTTCTTCCTCACCGGCGGCAGCGAAGACCCCGCCACCCTCTGCGCCCAGCTGGCGGCAGAGGGCTTCGGGGACGTGCAGGGCGTCGTGGGCCAGTGCCTCGGCACGCCGGAAGAAAAGCTCTTCCGCGGCAGCGTCAAAGAGCTGGCCGCAGGCCGCTTCAACAGCCTGAGCGTCCTTCTCGTGGAGGCGGCGGAGGTGCTGCCCCGCCGCGCCCCGGGCCTGCCGGACGAAGCCTTCGAGCGGGGCGACGTTCCCATGACCAAGCAGGAAGTCCGGGCCGCTGTGCTGGCGAAGCTGGCCGTCCGCCCGGAAGACATCCTGTGGGATGTGGGGGCCGGGACGGGCAGCGTCAGCGTGGAGCTGGCATTGGCCGCGCCCCGGGGCCGGGTCTACGCGGTGGAGTGCAGGCCGGAGGGCTGTGTGCTCATCAAAGCCAACCGCGAAAAATTCAGGACCCGGAACCTCGTCCTCGTGGAGGGGCTTGCCCCCGCCGCCCTTTCGGACCTGCCCGCGCCGGACGCTGTCTTCATCGGCGGCAGCAAGGGCAGCCTTGCCGCCATCGTGGACGCCGCGCTGGATAAGAACCCCGACGCCCGCATCTGCGTGTCGGCCATCGCCCTTGAGAGCCTTTCGGCGGCGGTGGCCGCGCTGACGGCCAAAGGCCGGACCGTACAGGTGAGCCAGATCGCCGTCAGCCGGGCCAAGGCCGTGGGCGGGCTGCATCTCATGATGGCCCAGAACCCCATCTACCTCATCACAGGAGAATGACATGATACAGTTTCTGCTGGCGGCGCCCCGCTCGGGCAGCGGCAAGACCACCATGACCTGCGCCCTGCTCATGGCGCTGAAGCGGCGGGGCTGTGCGCCCTGCGCCTTCAAAAGCGGGCCGGACTACATCGACCCCATGTTCCACCGGGCCGTGCTGGGGGTGGAGAGCCGCAGCCTCGACCTCTTTTTCTCTGCGCCCGAGACGGTGCGCACCCTCTACGCGAGGGGTGCCGCCGGCCACGGTGCGGCGGTGTGCGAGGGGGCCATGGGCTTTTACGACGGCCTCGGCGGCGTCAGCGACAGGGCCAGCGCGTGGCATCTGGCCGACACGCTGGGTCTGCCGGTGCTGCTGGTGGCAGAGCCGAAGGGGCAGAGCCTGACGCTGGCCGCAGAGCTGAACGGGCTCGTAAACTTCCGCACTCCCAGTCACATCGCAGGCATCCTGCTGAACAACTGCACGGCACGGATGCACGCTCTGCTGGCCCCGATGCTGGAAAAAGAGACGGGCCTGCCGGTGCTGGGCTTTCTGCCGAAACTCCCGGAGGCCGTCATCGGTTCCCGCCATCTGGGCCTCTATACGGCAGCGGAAGTGGAAAATTTACAGCAGAAGCTGGCCCTTCTGGCCGACGCGGCAGAGGAGCACATCGACTGGCCCCGCCTGCTGGCCCTCTGCGAAAAGGAGCCGCCCGCCCTGCCGGTGCAGCCGGAGACGCCTCTGGCCCGTGTCCGCATCGCCGTGGCGCAGGACAAGGCGTTCTGCTTTACTTACGCCGAGACGCTGGAGGCCTTCCGGGACGCCGGGGCAGAGGTGGTCTTTTTCAGCCCCCTCCGCGACACGGCTCTGCCGGAAAACATCGGCGGGCTGTATCTGCCCGGCGGCTACCCAGAACTTCACGCAAGAGAATTGAGTGAAAATACCTCGCTTCTGCGCGAGATAAAGCAAAAGATCGAGTCCGGTCTGCCCACGGCGGCCGAGTGCGGAGGCTTCCTCTATCTGGGGCAGAGCCTCACGGACGCCGAGGGGCAGAGCTGGCCGATGGCGGGCGTTCTGCCGGGCGAAGCAAAAGATGCCGGACGTCTCGTCCGCTTCGGCTACGCCGCGCTGAGCGCAGACTCGGACAGTATGCTCTTCCGGGCCGGGGAGAGCTTTCCCATCCACGAATTCCACCACTGGGATTCCACCGCCAACGGCACGGCCCTCGCGGCAAAAAAGCCGGTGGGCGGTGCAGAGTGGCGGTGCGGATTTGTAAACGAGCATTTCTATGCGGGCTTCCCGCATTTGTACTGGGCGGGTACGCCCCTGCCGCAGCGCTTTGCCGCCGCGGCTGAAAATTACAGGAGAGACCATGACTGAGACAGAACTCGCCGCCCTCTGTGCGGCCATCACGCCGCCGGACGAAGCCGCCCGGGCGGCGGCGCACGCCCACTGGGCCAGCCTTGCAAAGCCGCTGGGCGGGCTGGGCGGATTGGAAACGACCATCGAGGATGCCGCCGCCCTCACCGGCAGCGCAAAGCTGGATATTTCCCGCCGGGCGGTGCTGGTGCTCTGCGCCGATAACGGTGTGGTGGCCCAGGGCGTCAGCCAGACCGACAGCAGCGTGACCCGCGCCGTGGCTGAGAACCTCGCCGCCCGCCGCACCAGCGTCTGCCGGATGGCACAGACCGCCCGGTGCGAGGTGGTGCCGGTGGATATGGGCATCGCGGGCGACCCGGTCCCGGGCGTCCTCGACTGCCGCATCGCCCCCGGCACAGCGGATTTCACCCTCGGCCCGGCCATGAGCCGGGAGCAGGCCGTGGAGGCCATCGGCAGGGGCATCCGGCTGGTGCAGGAGCAGAAGAAAGCGGGCGTCGGCCTGCTGGCCACCGGTGAGATGGGCATCGGCAACACCACGACGTCCAGCGCCGTGGCCGCTGTGCTGCTGGGCCAGCCCGTCGAAGGGATGACGGGCCGGGGCGCGGGCCTTTCGGACGAGGGACTTGCCCGGAAGATCGACGCCATCCATCGCGGCATCGCAAAAAATCAGCCCGACTCTGCCGATGCGCTGGACGTGCTGGTGAAGCTGGGCGGTTTCGATATTGCCGGGCTCTGCGGCGTCTTCCTCGGCGGTGCGCTGGAAGGTGTGCCGGTGCTGGCCGACGGCTTCATCAGCTGTGTGGCGGCGCTCTGCGCTGTCCGGCTCTGCCCGGCAGCGGCCAAGGCTGTTTTTGCAAGCCACTGCTCCACCGAGCCGGCCGCAAAGCTGGTGCTGGACGCTCTGAACAAAAAAGCCCTCATCACGGCGGGCCTGCATCTGGGCGAAGGCACCGGCGCGGTGGCCGCCATCCCGCTGTGGGACATGGCGCTGGCCGTCTACGATGGCTGTTATTCCTTTGAAGAGGGCGGCATCGAAGCCTACACGCCGCAGGGGAGTGCGGGATGCTGACGCTGGTGCTCGGCGGCGCGGCCAGCGGCAAAAGCGCCTGCGCCGAGAGCCTTGTGCTCAAGACCGGCTTGCCCCGCTATTACCTCGCCACCATGCAGGTCTGGGATGCCGAGTGCGCCGCCCGGGTGGAAAAGCACCGGAAAATGCGGGCGCAAAAGCAGTTCGAAACGCTGGAATGTCCGCTCCACCTCGACCGTCTGGCTCTGCCCGGCCGGGGGACCGTCCTGCTGGAAGACCTCGGCAACCTTGTCGCCAACGAGCTTTACAGCCCCGGCGGGGCAGGAAAGCAGACCGCCGAGGCCGTTTTGGCCGGGCTGGAACGCCTCGCCGCCGGGTGTGATGACCTCATCGTCGTATCGAACGAGGTGTTCAGCGGCGGTGCCGACTACGCGGGCGACACCGACCAGTATCTGCTGGCGCTGGCGCAGGTGAACAACGCCTTCGCCGCCCGGGCGGACAACGTCTGCCGGGTGGTCTGCGGCCTGCCGGTGTACTACAAAGGGGGAGAAAAGCTGTGACTGTTTTGCAGACCATCGCGGTGGCCTTTGCGATGTTTTCGGCCCTGCCGGTGCCGCAGTTCGAGTGGAACGAAAAAAATATGCGGTACGCCATGTGCGCCTTCCCCCTCATCGGGCTGGTGTGCGGCGGGCTGTGGTGCCTCTGCGGCGTCCTGCCCCTGCCGGAGCTGGCCCGGGCGGCGGCGTTCTGCCTCGTGCCGGTGGCCGTCACCGGCGGCATCCATCTCGACGGCTACGCCGACACCTCGGACGCCCTCTCGAGCTACGGCGACCGGGAAAAAAAGCTTGAGATCCTGAAAGACTCCCACTGTGGGGCCTTCGCTGTCATCCGGCTGTGCTGCTACTTTGCGGCCTACTTCGGCCTCTGCGGCAGTGTGCGGTTCACACCCCGGGCGGGCCTGTGCTGGACGCTGGCGCTGGTGCTGGAGCGGGCGCTGTCGGGCTTTGCCGTGGCGGCGTTCCCGCTGGCGAAGGACACCGGCCTCGCCCATACTTTTGCCACAGCGGCCGACAAGCAGACCGTCCGCCGCTTCCTCTGCGGCCTGTCGGCTCTGCTCGTCCTGGCGCTGACGGCGCTGGGCGGCGGCGGGCTGGCGGCGGCGGCGCTTCTGGCGCTGTGGCGCTATGATTCCGTGGCAAAAAAGCAGTTTGGCGGCATCACCGGCGACCTGGCCGGGTGGTTTTTGCAGCGGGCCGAGCTGTGGATGCTGGCGGCGCTGGCCGTCAGCCAGTGGGGAGGAGTGCTGTAAATGATGTTCATTACAGGGCCGCTCTACAGCGGCAAGCGCACCTTTGCGCGGAACTTCCGGGGCAGCGTCATCGCCGATGTGCAGGACGCCGCCGCCGAGACTCAGACCCCGGAGCAGCTCGAAACGCTGGCCCGGGAGCTGGCGGAATATGATATTGTCATCGCCACCGAGGTCGGCGGCGGTGTTGTCCCGATGGATGCTGAGGAACGCGCCGGGCGGGAGGCCGCCGGACGGCTGGCCTGCCTGCTGGCAGAGCGCGCCGACTGCGTGGTGCAGATGTTCTGCGGCATCCCGACGGTATTGAAAGGAGAATTACCCCAATGTTGATCTATCTGCTGCGTCACGGCCTGACCGAATACAACGCCCAGAAGCGCTATCAGGGCCAGCGCGACATCCCGCTCTCGGCGGAGGGCCTGAGCCAGCTGCGCCGGGCCGACATCGACCCGAAGGTGGTCTATATCACTCCGCTGCAGCGGACGGCCCAGACGGCCCGGGTGCTCTTCCCGGAGGCAGAGCTTGTGGTCGTGAAGGACCTGCAGGAGATGTGCTTCGGCAGCTTCGAGGGCAAAAACTACGTCGAGATGGAGCACGACGCCGATTATCAGGCGTGGGTGCAGGCCAACTGCGAGAGCAAATGCCCCGACGGTGAGCGGAAGGACGACTTCTCGAACCGCATCTGCAGCGCCTTCTCTGCTCTGGTGGACAAGGCGCTGGCCGACGGCGAAGAGCTGCTGGTCATCCTGGCCCACGGCGGCACCCAGATGGCGGCCATGGAGCGGTACGCCCTGCCCAGGCGCGATTATTATGCGTGGTGCGGCCCCAACGCGGGCGGCTATGTGCTGGACGCCGCCGGCTGGGCCGAGAAGCGCCAGCTCCGCCTCGTGAAGACCGTGCAGTACACGAAAGACGCGGAGGCCGGCGTATGATGACCGCCTGGGCTGTGCTGGGAGGCTTCGTGCTGGATGCCATTTTCGGCGACCCGGCGTGGCTGCCCCACCCGGTGGTGTACATGGGCAAAGCCATCTCCCGGCTGGAAAAATTCCTCCGCGCCCGCCTGCCCAAAACGCCTCAGGGCGAGCTGCTGGGCGGCGCGGTGCTGGCGTTCTGCCTGCCGGTGGGGACGCTGCTGTTCACGGGCCTTGTCTGCTGGGGAGCGGCAATGCTTCACCCGCTGCTGGGGCTTGCCGTCCAGATGTTCTGGTGCGGGCAGGCGCTGGCCGCGAAGGGGTTGGCGCAGGAGAGCAGGAACGTCTATCGGGAACTGGTAAAAGACGACCTGCCCGCCGCCCGGAAGGCTGTGAGCCGCATCGTGGGCCGCGACACGGAAGCCTTGACCGCCGAGGGTGTGACCAAAGCGGCGGTGGAGACGGTGGCCGAGAACGCCAGCGACGGCGTCATCGCGCCTTTGCTTTATATGCTGCTGGGCGGTGCGCCGCTGGCCCTGACCTACAAGGCCATCAACACCATGGACAGTATGCTGGGCTACAAGAACGAAAAATATCTCTACTTTGGCCGTGCCGCCGCAAAACTGGACGATGTGGCAAACTATATCCCGAGCCGTCTGGCGGCGCTGCTCTGGATCATGGCGGCGGCGTTCACCCGCAATGACGCCAAGGGCGCGTGGCGTATCTGGCGGCGGGACCGCCGCAATCACGCCAGCCCCAACAGCGCCCAGACTGAGAGCGCCTGCGCCGGTGCGCTGGGCGTTCAGCTGGCCGGGCCGGCCTATTATTTCGGGGAATATTACCCGAAGCCCACCATCGGCGACCCGCTGCGGCCCATCGAGCCGAAGGACATCCTGCGGGCCGATCGGATGATGTACGCTGAAAGCCTGCTGGCGCTTGCCGCCGGGCTGGCACTGCGAATTTTTGCTGCATAAAAGGGGGAGAAGAACATGGAACTGGTCCACGGCGGTGACTGGATGAGCTACCGCGAACGCTTTGGCCGCGACGCGCTGGATTTTTCGGCGAACGTCAGCCCCCTCGGCCTGCCCGAAGGGGTGGCGCAGGCCATCCGGGATGCACTGCCTCTGGCCGACCGCTACCCCGACCCCCTCTGCCGTACCCTGCGGGCGGCGCTGAGCCGGGCCGAGGGTGTGCCGCAGGAGCAGATCCTCTGTGGCAACGGCGCGGCGGACCTCATCTTCCGGCTGGTCTGGGCCGTAAAGCCCCATAAGGCGCTGGTGACTGCCCCGACTTTTGCCGAGTACGCCTCTGCATTGGATACGGTGGGGTGCGAAGTGAAACGCTTCTTCCTCGATGAAGCGAATGATTTCGCCCCGACGGACGCCCTCGTGGACGCCGTGGACGAGAGCATCGACATGGTGTTCCTCTGCCAGCCGAACAACCCGACGGGGCAGCTGGCCTCACCCGAACTGGTGAAAAAGCTGCTGCGCCGGTGCGGGGAGTGCCGCACGATTTTGGCCGTAGATGAGTGCTTTCTGGACTTTCTGCCCGACGCTGACGGGTGGACCGCGAAGCCTCTGCTGGAAAGTGGGAACCTCGTCATCCTGAAAGCTTTCACCAAGCTCTACGGCATGGCCGGCGTCCGGCTGGGTTACTGCCTCTGCGGCGACGAAACGCTTCTGGAAAAAATGCAGACAGCGGGCCAGCCGTGGGCCGTATCCAGTCTGGCCCAGGCGGCAGGCGCCGCGGCCCTGAAAGAAACCGCTTATGTGGACGAGGTGCGCGCCCTTATCGCCCGGCAGCGGCCCATTCTGACGGCGGGCCTGCGGGCGCTGGGTCTGCGGGTCATCGATGGAAAGGCGAACTATCTGCTCTTCCGCGCGCCCGCCGACCTGAACGAGAGGCTTCGCCCGCTGGGAACACAGGTGCGCAGCTGCGCGAATTATCCGGGCCTCCGGCCGGAGTGGTACCGCACGGCGGTGCGCACGGCCCCCGAGAACGCCCGGCTGCTGGAACTTATGAAAGAGGTGCTGGGATGAGCAGGGCAAGATGCATCATGGTGCAGGGTACGATGAGCGGTGCAGGCAAAAGTCTGCTCTGCGCGGCGCTCTGCCGCATTTTTGCGCAGGACGGCCTGCGCGCCATGCCGTTTAAGAGCCAGAATATGGCTCTGAACAGCTTCGTCACCAAAGACGGCCTCGAGATGGGCCGGGCGCAGGTGGTGCAGGCGCAGGCCGCCGGTGTCGAGCCGGACGTGCGGATGAATCCCATCCTCCTGAAGCCCAGCAGTGACGTGGGCAGTCAGGTCATCGTCAACGGCGAAGTGCGGGGCCAGATGAAAGCGTCGGAGTATTTCCGCACGAAACGGCAGCTGGTGCCGGACATCCTGAAGGCGTATGACAGCCTCGCCGAGGAGGCTGACGTCATCGTCATCGAGGGCGCGGGCAGCCCGGCAGAGATCAACCTCAAGAGCGAGGACATCGTGAACATGGGCCTCGCCGAGATGGTGGACGCGCCGGTGCTTCTGGTGGGCGACATCGACCGGGGCGGCGTGTTCGCCCAGCTATACGGCACGGTGGAGCTGCTGGAAGAAAAAGAACGCCGGCGCATCAAGGGACTCGTCATCAATAAATTCCGTGGCGACGTGGAGATCCTGCGCCCCGGCCTTTTGATGCTGGAAGAAAAGACCCATCTGCCCGTGGTGGGCGTCGTGCCGTACCTGAAGGTGGACATTGAGGACGAGGACTCCCTGAGCCAGCGCCTCGAGATGCGGGACGGCAAAAAGCCGCTGGACGCGGCGATCATCCGTCTGCCGCATCTGTCCAATTTTACGGACTTCATGCCGCTGGAACAGCACCCGCTGCTGGGCGTGCGGTATGTTTCGAACGCTCATGAGCTGGGCGCACCCGACCTCATCCTGCTGCCGGGGACGAAAAACACGGTGGACGACCTGCTCTGGCTGCGGCAGTGCGGGCTGGAAACGGCTCTGCTCAAGCTGGCCGCGAAAGGCACGCCGGTGCTGGGCGTCTGCGGCGGCTACCAGATGCTGGGCCAGACCCTCGACGACTCCGCCGGCAGTGAGAGCGGCCGGCAGCAGACTCTGCGGGGGCTGAGTCTGCTGCCCACCCGGACCGTGTTCAGCGAGCAGAAGCGCCGCGCACAGGTCAAAGCGACCGCCGCCGCCGCCCCCTTTGCGGGTGCAGAGCTGGAAGGCTACGAGATCCACACCGGCGTGACCGAGGCTGAGGGCGAACCTTTCGCCCACTACCCCGACGGAGGCCGGGAGGGCTGTGTGCAGGGCAATGTGTTCGGCACCTACCTCCACGGTCTGTTCGACACCGGTACGCTGACCGAGGCGCTGGCGGGCTGGCTCTGCCGCCGGAAGGGCATCGACTCCTCCGACGCGGCCCTCATCCCGATGGAAGAGTACCGCCGCCAGCAGTTCGACATCCTGGCCGACGGCGTGCGCGGAGCACTGGATATGGACGCGGTGTATGCCGCGATGGGAATGGAGAGGCGCTGAATGGAACAGGGACTTTTGCATCTGTACTGGGGCGACGGAAAGGGAAAGACCACCGCCGCTATGGGTCTTGCGCTCCGTGCGCTGGGGTCCGGGAAGCGGGTGGTCATCGTCCAGTTTTTGAAGGGCGGGAACAGCGGCGAGATACCGCTTCTGGCCCAGCTTGGCGCGGAGATCTACCGGGGCAAGGCCGGGCAGAAATTCGTCTTTCAGATGACGCCGGAAGAAAAGGCCGCGACCCGGGAACTGCAAAACCAGAATCTTGCCGCCGCCATGGCAAAGCCTGCCGACCTGCTGATACTGGACGAAGCCGGGAGCGCAGAAGAGCTGGATATGGTGGACGTCGAGCTATTAAAAAAGGCCGTTCTGGAGCGGCCTGCCGGATGTGAGTGCGTCCTGACGGCCCACACGCCGCCCCAGTGGATGCTGGACGCCGCCGACTACTCCACCGAGATGAAATGCCGCCGCCACCCCTACCAGAAGGGGATAAAAGCACGAAAGGGGATAGAATATTGACGCCGCAGCATCATTTACCTGCCGACATTGAGCGGACGAGCTTCCACATCATCACCGAAGAGCTGGAAATGATGGGCCTGACCCCGCCGCCCGAGCACGAAGCCGTGGTCAAGCGGGTCATCCACACCACCGCCGACTTCGACTATGCGCGGAATCTCCGCTTCACCCCCCGCGCGGTGGAGCAGGCCGTCAAGGCCCTCCACGCCGGGGCCGTCATCGTGACCGATACGAATATGGCGCTGGCCGGCATCACCAAGCCCGGTCTGGCGAAGCTGGGCGGCACGGCCTGCTGTTATATGGCTGACCCCGAGGTAGCCGCCGCCGCAAAAGAGGCTGGCACCACCCGGGCCGTCGCGGCGATGAAAAAGGCAGCGCAGGAGCATCCCGGGGCCATCCTCGCCGTCGGCAACGCGCCCACGGCTCTGCTGACGATCGCAGAACAAATCGAAAGCGGCCTGCGGCCCGCACTGGTCATCGGTGTGCCGGTGGGCTTTGTGAACGTGGTGGAGAGCAAGGAGCGGCTCTTCGCCGTCTGCGAAAAGCATGATGTACCCGCCATCGTGGCGATGGGCCGCAAGGGCGGCAGCAACGTCGCTGCCGCCATCTGCAACGCCCTCATCTACTCCGCCGCCGAGATGCTCGACCCTACGGCCCGGGGGTGGAAGTGAGCGATAAGTTTTGGAGGAGCGCAATGAACCCTACAAGAAAGACCGATGAAAGCTTTTACCGGCTGTTTTCCGCGTCTCACACCGTTTCAGAGCATCTGACCAAGCGGGAGGACAGCGAGCTGCGCGATAAATACGACCACAACGCGTTCTGCTATTACAGCCAGCCCTCGGCAGATGAAGTCCGGGCCGCGCTGGCCTGCCAGAAAGAGCGGGGAGACACCTTCCTCAAGCTGGAAGGGTACGAGCCGCTGGCCGATGCATTCGGCATGGAGTGCGAAGAGACCCTGACGATGGTTCTGCCCCCGGAAACAGACATCCGCAGCTGGAAAACGAACCCGGACGTCTCGATCAGGGCCCCGGACGCAGACCAGCTGGAACAGCACGAACTGAAATACTACGGCCCGTTGTACGGAGATGATTTTACCGTGCGGAACAACCGGAACCTCCGGGAAAAGCTGACCTACCTCGGCGCGTATCTGGGCGGGAAGCTGGTGGGTGATTGCTATATTTTCGCATCCGATGGGTATGTCTGCATGGACGGCCTGCTGGTGGACGAGGATTTCCGGCACCAGTACATCGCCATGACCCTGATGAAGCATATTGCCGAAAAGGCGGAGATCCTGTATCTTCACGCTGACTCTGAGGATACACCGAAGGAACTGTATGCGAAGATGGGATTTCAGGCCGTTGACAAGCTCTATGAATATCTCTGCACCGATTTCTCGAAACTGAAAATATGAACGAATGCGCGCCGGATACGGCGATGGGCTTCCCCTCACGGGAAGCTTTTCTTTTACACCGTCGCCAGCACGGCGAGGATGCTCTGCCAGCGTTTGTTCTCGACCACAGGCGCACGGCGGACGGGCCGGGACTGTACAGGCTGAGGCCGCGGGGCCGTCCGGGGCAGGGGAGAGAGGAGCGCGGCCTGCCATGCGGCGGCAAGCTGCATGGCCTCCGGGCAGCTCTGCAGGGTGCGGCGCTCTGCCCCGGCGAGGTAGTCGCCCAGCCAGCAGAGGATGGCCGCGATGTTCAGCTGCTCGGCGGCGCGGGTGCTCCAATAGCTCCAATGGGCGGGACGGCCCACAAACAGCTCCACGGTGATGAGCGCACCCTCCCGGGCGGCAGAGGGGGCGACCGTTCCACAACCACCGGCAGTATGGGCCAGAACATCCAGAATGCGCGCCGTCCGGCCGCTGTCGAGGGCGTCGTCCCGGACAAAGGCGGAGAAATCCGTCTGGGCCAGCAGACCGTCGGCGGTGGCGGGGAAGCGCCCCGTCAGCTCGCCCGAGGCGTTGTGGCAGCTCTGCCACCCTTTGCGGACGAGCTGGAAGTTCAGCTTCTGACGTCCCATCGTGGAATAGAACACCCGGGCCTTGCCGCTGACCGGCTCCTGCCGCAGCTCGAGATAAGCGTCTGCGCCTCCGAGGTCTTGGACCTTGACGCTGAGCACAAGGCGGTACGCAGGCTTCTGGCTGGACATGGCAAGATGCATCTCTTCAAAATAACGTGCGGCATCCATAGCGGTTCTCCTTCCTGTGGGCGCGGGGTGATGTGTGGGTGTGCGGCCCTTCGTTGGTTGTAGTATATCATAAATTGCGCCAGAATACAACTATAAGTTTGCAAATAAACCAAAAAACTTTTTGATTCTTCTGCGATGTAAAACAAGATGGTTGTGAACGACAACAAAAATACGGGGCCGCTGGCAGCAGATACAACTGCACAGCGGTCCCGTACATTATTATGATTCAGTCGCCCAGCTCCCGTATCTCGTTCTGGATGAGTCGGCCTGCGGCCCGGGCCAGCTGGTCCATGCCCCGGATGCGGGCCATGTTCTTGCCGTAGATGCGGGAGGCGTCGGCGGCGCTGGCGTCTTCGCCCATAAAGACGGCGGAGACCCGCAGACCCTTCCGCTGCAGCGCCCGGACCTCGGCAGCGGCGTCCTCCACGCCCGCGCTGCCGCCGTAGTCGCGGCCCAGCGGGTCATCGGGGGAGGGCGGGATGCGGCGGCTGTCGTTGGGGGAAGCGTCCGTCAGGAGGATGAGCAGGTGCCGCGCGGCGGGGCCGGGGTCGAAGTCGATGAGGTCGCCTGCTGCCCGCAGAGCCAGACCGTCCCGGTTCCAGCCCGAGGCGAAATATTGGCAGATGCCCTGTAAGCTCTTCTCCTTGAAGCCCTTGAGCACCCGCAGGACGGTGTAGCCCCGTAGGCTGGAAAAGCAGCTCACCCGCACCGGGATGCCGCAGGCCGCGAGGCTCTGGGCGAGGATAGACCCCTGCGCCGCGATGACCTCCTGACAGTGGAGGCGGGAAGCCGAAGCATCCAGCAGAAGGTCAACGGTGAAGGACGGGTGGTTCTCTTCATCGGCACAGCGGAAGACCCGGTCGTCGTCCATGACAGTGCGCCAGACCCGCTCCGGGTCGAGATTGCCGCTGCGGGCGACCCGGGCGTTGGGCTGCTGGTGGACGAGGATGCAGTTCCGTATCTGCTCAGTCAGCCGCAGCACGACGCTGCGGTGAAGCTCGAGGTTTTTGGAGTAGTAGACCCGGTTCCGCTCAGCCTGAAGCTGGGCCTGTTCGGCCAGGTGCTTTGCCTCGGGGGTAGGGGCCTGCTCCGGGCTGGGGACGCCAGAGGCAAACCAGAGGTGACAGCCCAGATGCTCCCCGGTGCAAAGCTCCTGCTCAGCCTTCCGCAGTCGTTCGGGCGGGTAGAGTGACCGGCCAAAGCAGCTTTCGATGTAGGCGCGGTCTTCCTCGGCGCGCTGGCGCAGGGTGATGTGGGCCAGCCGCTTGTCGGCATGGATGCCGCCGCCGGAGGCGTCCACCGAGCCGGAATGCTCCACTGTCACCCGGTCGGTCTTTATCATCTGGGTGGGCATGGTGCAGGTCATGAGGGACGCCAGCAGACCGTCCAGATGGAGATGCAGCCCGGCCTTCTGATGCACCGTGCCGTTGAACAGCTCGAATTTGGCGTAGACGGCCAGCAGCGCGGCTTTCAGCTCGTCCGGCTTCGGGGGCGTCTCGGGACTGAGGGCGGCGTCGAGATCCTTTTCGTAGGGGGTCATGACCGGCGGCGTGCGCCCCTGCACAGCCCGCCAGCGCGCGGCCTGCATGGAGTAGACCAGCTGGTTCTTCGCCATCCACTCCTGCCGCGAGAGCTTGTACTGGATGCCGAAAAAGTAGTCCGCATGGGCGCGGCGGAGGGCCGAAAGCACCGGGCGGCGGGGCAGCTCCAGCGCGTAGACCGCGCTCTCGAGGTAGAGCCAGGTCAAATCGTCCAGCATGGTCTGCCGGATGTCGCCCTCCCATGCGTCAAAGAGGCTGCGCACCAGCTCGTCGCCGTAGTATTTGTGGACCAGCCCCACGACGCAGTTCATGTAAAAATCAATGGTGCCGTCGGTGTTCCGGGCGAGGAACAGCGGCTCGAAGCCGTAGGCTCCTGCCGCTGCCCACACCTGATTGGCGGCCCGCCGCTCTTCGGCGGTGTAGCTCTGCGCTTCCATAAAAACGCCCCTTTTAATCGAAGAGCTTTGCGGCGGTGAGCTGGGCCGGGATGCGGGCGGCAATGGCGTCCCGGATGAGGCCCTGTTCGTAGGAGTCGAAGGCTTTGTTGGTGATGCCCATGTCCAGCGCAGCCCCGGCAGCGACGCCCCGGCGCATCAGGCGCAGAGCGTCCAGCATACCGCGCAGGTCGAGAGCTTTGGTGGAAATTTCCGCGCTGTCGCACTTTTTCTGCAAATCGAGGAAGAGCAGGGCAAACTGCCTGACGTACTTGCTGTTCAAATCGGGGAACTGGGTGCGCAGGAGCTTTTCGAGGTTCTCCTCGGTGATGGTGGGCATCTGGATGACCACGAAGCGGGAGGTGAGGGCCTCGTTCAGCTCACGGGTGCCGGCGTAGCCGTAGTTCATGGTGGCGATGAAGCGGGTCTCCTCGGCCAGCGGGATGCGCTCGTAGCCCGGCACATCGATGGCGCGGCGGAAATCCAGCACCGCGTGCAGGACGGCCAGCGCCTCGTTTTTGGCCATGTTGATCTCGTCCAGAACGCCGAAGCCGCCGCTCTGGGCGCAGCGGTAGACCGGGCCGGGCCGGAACTTGACCTGTCCGCCCTCAAAGGTGTCCATGCCGATGAGGGACGCCGCGTCCATATTGACGTGGAACGAGATGTCCCACGCGGGGCGTCCGAAGGCGGCGGCGAGGTTTTCGGCCAGCACGTTCTTGCCGGTGGCCTTGCCGCCCGCCAGCAGCAGGTTTTCGCCGCAGAGCAGGGCGGCCAGCGCCTGCTCCCACACCTCTCTGCCGTAGTAGACGAAGGCAGGGGAGGGGATGCGGGGGCGCAGAGCCTCCGCCAGCGGGTGGGCGGTACGGTATTCTTCCACAGTGCGCAGCAGGTCGGGGGAGACCCCTTCCTGCCGCAGCGTATCCATCAGAGCAGATGTTTCAGACATCTATGACATCTCCTTGCGGTTGGCAGTGCCAAACCGAAATTTCACCCTTATCATAGCACAACCCGCGCGGTTTGTGTAGGGCTTTGGCGGGCAAAAAAGCGGCAAAGAAGCAGAGAAAATAAAGGGGAAGCTATTTTAACAAACTTTCAGCCGGGACGTGCAGATTTCACGTTCAAAGTAAATTGACAGGCCGCTTAAAATACGATAAAATAATTTTCGTTGTGTCAAAGTGAAAAAGAAAGGCGTAAAAGTATGCTCGAAACCATCACAGCCGTCAATCAGGCGGTCAACAGCTTTATCTGGGGCATCCCGGCGATGGTCTGCATCATCGGCGTGGGCCTGCTGCTCAGTGTGCGGACAGGCTTTTTGCAGCTCCGGAAATTCCCCTATGCCATCAAAACGATCATTGGCCGCATCTTCCGCAAAAAGGACGCCTCCGACGGCGCGATGACTCCGTTCCAGGCGGTGTGTACGGCGCTGGCCGCTACCGTCGGCACCGGCAACATCGCCGGCGTGGCGGGCGCGATCGCCATCGGCGGGCCGGGTGCGGTGTTCTGGATGTGGTGCTCGGCTCTGCTGGGCATGTGTACCAAATTCTCCGAAGTGACGCTGGCCGTGCATTTCCGCGAGCGGAACAAAAACGGCGAGCTGGTGGGCGGCCCCATGTACTATATTAAAAACGGCCTCGGCAGCCGGTGGCAGTTCCTCGCGGTGCTGTACTCGCTGTTCGGCGTGCTGACGGTCTTCGGCACCGGCAACGCCACCCAGGTCAACACCATCGTCACAGCCATCGACTCGGCCCTGCTGGCCTACGGCAGCAGCCTGAACAGCATCCTGCCCACGGTCAACCTCGTCGTGGGCGTGGTGGTGGCTATGATGGTGGCCATGGTGCTACTGGGCGGCGTCAAGCGCATCGGCAGCGTCACCGAAAAGCTGGTACCGTTCATGGCGCTGTTCTACGTCGTGCTGGCACTGGGCGTCGTGGTCATCAACTACCGGCGCTTCCCGGCGGTGCTGGCCTCCATCGTCGGCGGTGCATTCGACCCGCGGGCCTTCACCGGCGGTGCCATCGGCAGCATCTTCCTCAGTATGCAGAAGGGCGTCTCCCGCGGCATCTTCTCCAATGAGGCCGGCCTCGGCACCGGCTCCATCGCCCACGCCTGCGCCGACACCCGCAAGCCCGTCAAGCAGGGGATGTTCGGCATCTTCGAGGTCTTCGCCGATACCATCGTCATCTGCACCCTGACCGCCATGGTCATCCTGTGCAGCGGCGTGCCGGTGGGCTACGGCAGTGCGGCAGGCGCAGAGCTGACCATCTCCGGCTTCACGGCCACCTACGGCGGCTGGTCGTCCATCTTTACGGCGGTGGCGCTCTGCAGCTTTGCATTCTCCACCATCATTGGCTGGGGCCTCTACGGCTCCCGGTGCATCGAGTTCCTGTTCCACACCGACAAGGTGGTCGGCCCCTTCCTCGTGGTCTACTCCTTCGTGTCCATTCTGGGCGCGACGGTCGATCTGGGCCTGCTGTGGAGCATCGCCGACACCTTCAACGGACTGATGAGCATCCCGAACCTCATGGCCCTGCTCCTGCTGTCCGGCACGGTGGCAAAGCTCACGAAGGAGTTCTTCGCGGGCGATGGCGCAGGAAAGTAAAGAATGATTCCAAGCGCCCTCCGGCCCGCGCCGGAGGGCGCTTTGCTGTCAACAAACCTCTGATTTTGTCTACTTTCTCTGCAAAAACTCAAAAAAGTATAAAAATTTCATGGAAATCATAAGAAAGGGGTATTGAACAGATTTTAACAAAGTGGTAAAGTAAAAGCATAGAGAGTCGTACCCGCCGCCCGGCGGGGCGCAAAATCAGGAGGTTTTACCAATGGCTGATCGTATCGTTCTGAATACTATTTCTTATCATGGCCACGGCGCCATCGAGAACATCGTTCCCGAGCTGACCGCCCGCGGCTACAAGAAGGCTTTCGTCTGCTCTGACCCCGACCTGATCAAGTTCGGCGTCACCAAGAAGATCACCGACCTGCTGGACGCTGCAGGCTTCGCCTACACCGTCTACAGCGAGATCAAGCCCAACCCCACCATCGCCAATGTGCAGGACGGCGTGGCCGCTTTCAAGGCCGCAGAGGCTGACTGCATCGTGACCATCGGCGGCGGCTCTTCCATGGACACCGCAAAGGCCATCGGCATCATCATCAACAACCCTGAGTTTGCCGATGTGCGCTCTCTGGAAGGCGTCGCTCCCACCAAGAAGCACGCCGTCTTTACCATCGCTGTCCCCACCACCGCCGGTACTGCCGCTGAAGTCACCATCAACTACGTCATCACCGATGTCGAGAAGAAGCGCAAGTTCGTCTGCGTCGATACCAACGACATCCCCGAGATCGCTGTGGTTGACCCCGATATGATGGCCTCCATGCCCAAGGGTCTGACTGCCGCCACCGGTATGGATGCTCTGACCCACGCCATCGAGGGCTACATCACCAAGGGCCACTGCACCATCTCCGATATGTTCCATCTGGAAGCCATCAAGCTCATCAGTGAGAACCTGCGCGGCGCTGTCCAGAACACTCCGGAAGGCCGCGAGGGCATGGCTCTGGGCCAGTACATCGCCGGCATGGGCTTCTCCAATGTGGGTCTGGGCATTGTACACTCCATGGCACACGGCCTGTCCGCTCTGTATGACACCCCCCACGGCGTGGCCTGCGCTATCCTGCTGCCCGTCGGTCTGGAGTACAACAAGACGGTCGCCGGTGAGCGCTATCGTGCCGTCGGCAAGGCTATGGGCGTGAAGGGCATCGACGAGATGAACGACGCCGAGGCCGCAGATGCCACCATCGCCGCTGTCAAGCAGCTGAGCGCTGACGTGGGCATCCCCGCAAACCTGAACGGCATCCTGAAGGAAGAGGACATCCAGTTCCTCGCCGAGTCCGCTTATGCGGACGCCTGCCGTCCCGGCAACCCCCGCGACACCAGCGTGGAGGAGATCGTGGAGCTGTACAAGAGCCAGCTGTAAGCTGAGTCGGAGCGCTTTACCTTTATAAAAATACAGGCTGCTGTAAAATAACCTCTCCGTCAGCGCTAACGCGCTGCCACGTCCCCTAGCGAGGGGAGGCTTTGGCATGACGGAAAGCCTCGCCTCTTCGCCAGAGGCTCCCCTCGGTAGGAGAGCTGTCGAGCGAAAGCGAGACTGAGAGGTCGAACAGAGAAGAAGCCTTCCCGTCATACCGCCCGTCATACCGCCCGTCCACCCCTCATACACTGACGGACAAGGGGGTGTGCGGATGGAGCGGGGGATGGAGATGCTCTTTGCGCTGTTCGGCGGGCTGGCGATGTTCCTCTACGGGATGGACAGGATGAGCCGCGCCTTGCAGCGGGCGGCGGGCGACGCCATGAAGCGGCTGCTGGCCCGGCTGACGGCCACGCCGCTGCTGGGCGTCCTCACCGGGCTGGCCGTGACGGCGGTGCTCCAAAGCAGCTCTGCGGCGACGGTGATGGTCATCGGCTTCGTCAGCGCTGGGCTGCTGGAACTGCCCCGGGCGGTGGCCGTCATCTACGGCATCAACATCGGCACCACCATGACGGCACAGCTCATCGCCTTCGATGTCCAGACGCTGGTATACCCGGTGCTGTTTCTGGGCTTCCTCCTCGACTTCGCGGCCCGCAGGCCCCGCTGGCAGGCCGTGGGCGAGGCGGTGTTCTCCTTCGGGCTGCTTTTCGAAGGCATCGACATTTTGGGCCGGGCTTTGCAGCCGCTGGCCGGGCAGGCGGTCTTTCTCGACTGGATGACCCGGGTGAAGGAGTCGCCGCTTCTGGGCATCCTGCTGGGCCTCTCCATGACCATGGTGGTGCAGAGCAGCTCGGCCACCATCGCGCTGCTGCAGAACGTGGCCCGTCAGGCCGGGCCGGACGGCATCCATAGCGTACTGGGCCTTGCCGGGGCGGTGCCGGTCCTTCTGGGCGACAACATCGGCACGACGGTCACGGCCCTGCTGGCCTGCATCGGGCAGGGGAAGGACGCCGCCCGCGCCGCGCTGGCCCACAGCTGCTTCAACCTCAGCGGGAGCCTGCTGGCGGCGGTGCTGCTGCCCTGGTTCGTCCGGCTGGTGGAGCTTATCTCCCCCAAAGGCCCGGAGCTGGAAGTCATTTCCCGGCAGATCGCCAACGCCCACACCGCCTTCAACGTCTGCTGCGCCCTGCTCTGGCTGCCGTTTTTGCCGTGGATGGTGCGGCTGGTGTGTGCGCTGGTGCCGGAAGATCGATAACAGAGAAAGCCCGATGCGATGCATCGGGCTTTCTTTTACTTCTTAATTACGCTCTTCCGATACACCGCAAAGGCGATGACAGCCGACAGCACTTCCGTGACCCAGAAGGCATGCCAGACGCCGGTGGGGCCGAGCTGGCGGCAGAGCAGCCACGCCAGCGGCATGATGAAGATGACGTACCGGCAGAGGGAGATGACCAGCGAGGCCGCACCCTTGCCCAGACCTTCCAGCGCGCCGGAAGAGGTGGTGGACACCGCCGACACCACAAAGCCGAGGCAGATGATGCGCAGGGCGGTCTGGCCGATGGCGATGGTCTCGGGGTTGGAGGAGAACAGGCCGATGAGGGGCGCGGAAGCGGCCATACAGATGACGGTGCCTGCCGCCATGATGACGGCGCTCATGCCGAGGGTGAGCTGGTAGAGCTTTGCCACCCGGGCGTGCTCTTTTGCACCGTAGTTGTAGCCGATGAGGGGGCGCATTCCCTGCACGATGCCGTTGGCGGGCAGATAGAGGAACGTCTGGAGCTTATAGTAGATGCCCAGCACCACCACATAGCTTTCGGAGAAGGCCGCCAGCAGGCCGTTGAGGAAGGTGACCAGCAGGGAGGGCAGGGCCAGATTCAGGATGGCAGGCACACCGATGGCGTAGAGACGGCCTTCGAGAGAGAGGTCGGGCCGCAGGGCCTTCCGGCGCAGATGGACGGGCGACTCGGTGGTGCTGTAGACCACGAGGTAGATGACGAGAGAGGCGGCCTGTCCGATGCCGGTAGCCAGCGCCGCGCCGGCAATGCCCATGGCAGGCACCGGGCCGAGGCCGAAGATGAGGACGGGATCCAGCAGGATGTTGCAGACACAGCCCGAGATGAGGGCGATCATGGTGAGCTTCATCCGGCCCACGGCCTGGAAGATCTTCTCAAAGGAGAGGCTGGCCATGTTCACGGTAGCGAACAGGAAGACGATGGTGGAGTAGGTCACGCCCATAGAGACGATGGTGCCGTCGGTGGTGAACCGGGCCAGGAAGCCGGGCATGATGGCGGTAGCTGCCAGCGTGCAGAGGATGCCGTGGAGCACCGAGAGGGCCATGCCGTGGGTGGCGGCGGCGTCCGCCCTGTCGTGGTCGCCTGCGCCCCGGTAAAGGGCCACGAGGGCGTTGATGCCTATGCCGAAGCCGATGGCGACGGCGCTCACGAAGTTCTGGATGGGGAACACGAGGGAGAGGGCCGTCATGGCCTGCTCGTTGATCTGGGCCACGAAGAGGCTGTCCACGATGTTGTACAGCGAGTTCACCAGCATGGAGATGACGTTGGGCAGAGCCATCGACACCAGCAGCGGGAACACCGGCTTTGTCTTCATAAAAGTATCGTTCATGGGGGCAAAAGCTTCCTTTCCTGAAATTTCCGCACAAGAAAAGCCACACAACGGCGGCTTGGAGCGGGCCATTGTGTGGCGAAAAGTAGCAAACATCTATGCTGTAAAAATCCACACGGGTTTTATTGAAGTGCTGAGAAATACGGTGCATCGCAAAAGCGGTGTTACGGGACGCCGCCGGACGGCACCGGGATGCGGGCCGGAAAGGGCAGTACGGGAAGAGCCTTTCTGACCGGCCTGCGATAGGATACCACGAAACGGGTGGATTGTCAAGGGAAAAGTATGACTTTTCACAAAAGGCTTTTCAAGCGGTCATTTCGTGATACAATAAAGACAGACAGAAACGGAGGAAAAGCGCCATGAAATGGATGATCGCGTCCGACCTGCACGGGTCGGCTTATTACTGCAAGAAGATGGTGGAGGCCTTTGAGCGGGAGGGGGCTGACCGGCTGCTGATGCTGGGCGACCTGCTTTACCACGGCCCCCGGAACGACCTGCCCCGGGACTACGCGCCGAAAGAGGTCATCCCGATGCTGAACGGCCTAAAAAACAAACTCTGCTGCGTCCGGGGCAACTGCGAGGCCGAGGTGGACCAGATGGTGCTGGATTTCCCGGTGATGGCGGATTACTGCATCCTCCCGGCGGGCGAAAAGCTCATTTATGCCACCCACGGGCATATCTATAATGGAAAGAACCCGCCGCCGCTGGCCGAAGGGGACATCCTGCTCCACGGCCACACCCACGTCCCGGCGTGGACGGAGTTCGGGCAGAGGAACGTCTGCCTCAACCCCGGCTCCCTGAGCATCCCGAAGGAAAACAGTCCCCACAGCTATATGATTCTGGAAAACGGTGTCTTCTACTGGAAAGACGTAGAGACGGGAGAAAGATACCACACCCGTGTACTGTGAGGAACCGGCACTTGCAATTACCATACCGGTGTGTTATGATGAAAGCGGAAACAGAAAAAACAGGGTCTTTTGTCTCGGGCGCTGAGGGGTGCGCGGGGCCGACGGCCTTTTGTTTCCCATAAAAAGTTAGGCAAAACTGACAAAATGACGAAAAACACACGGGCGGCTTGTGCAGTCTGCCCAGTGGATAACGATTTTTAGGAGGTACTGACCAATGGTCCAGACGACGCTGAAAGTAGACGGCATGATGTGCGGCATGTGCGAGAGCCACGTCAACGAGGTGGTGCGCAAGACTGTGCAGGTAGAGAAGGTGACTTCCTCCCACACGAAGGGAGAGACGGTCATCGTCTCGGCCCAGCCGCTGGACATCGCGGCCCTGAAGGCTGCCATCGCCGACACGGGCTATATCGTGACCGGCGCAGAGGAAAAGCCGTATGAGAAGAAGGGGTTCTTCTCGTTTTTGAAGCACTGATGACTTCCGGCCCCGGGGCGGGGCCTATATAAGGAGGCAGGCAGAGATGAGGATACTGGTCTATGGTGCAGGTGTGCAGGGCTGTGAGCTGGCCCACCGTCTGCTGCAGAACAAAAAGAACGTCGTCACCATGCTGGCGCGGGGCGAGTGGAAGGAGAGGCTCGACCAAAGGGGCCTCGTCATCCGCCACTGGGCGCAGTGCCGCACCACGGTGGACCGGGTGGCCACCATCGACACGCTGGCCCCGGACGACTGCTACGACCTCGTTTTCGTGACGATGCAGGCCGGGCAGCTGCCCGACGTGCTGCCCATCCTCAAGCAGAACAGGAGCGAATACTTCGTCTTCGTGGGCAACGACCCCCACGCTGTGGAGGTCATGCGGGCCATGCAGCGCCCGGTGGATAAGATCGCCTTCGGCTTCCAGAGCAGCGGCGGCCACCGGGATGTGGATAAGGTCGTCAGCGCCCACGTCGGCGTGGGCATGACCATCGGCGGGGCTACCGCGCCCCTTTCGGGCGTCTTCCGCTACCGGGTCAAGACGGCTTTCGAGGGCGCAAAGTACAAGCTGACCTTCGTCAGCGACATGGACGGATGGCTCAAGTGCCACCTCGCCCTCATCCTGCCGGCCTGCTATCTCTGCTACGCCTGCAGCGGCGACCTCTCCAAGGCGACGAAGGAGCAGCGTGACCTGGTCCTCGACGCCGCGTGGGAGGCCCGCGAGATGCTGAAAGCCGCCCACATCCCCGTGGACGACAAGGAGAACACCGACTGCTACCGTGCCGGTACGCCCGGCCGCCGGAAGATGGACGCCATGGTCCTGGCGCTCTGTAAGACCCCGCTGGGCCGTCTCTGCGTCTCCGACCACGCGATGCACGCTGTGGCTGAGATGCAGTATCTCGATGAGGCTTTCGAGGGTCTGCGTACCCGGACGAGCGTCCAGATGACGGCGTGGGATACCCTGCGCAGCCAGATGCCCTCGTGGGACATCATGCGGAAAAAGACGGCGAAAGCAAAGCGATAAGTGCATGGAAAAAGAGGCAGATGCGAGTCTGCCTCTTTTTCCATATAAAAGGCTCTCCCTTTGGGAGAGCTGGCGCGGAGCGCCTGAGAGGGCAGGGATGCTGACAAAGAATCGGGAGCGCGACGATAGTATCGCTCTGACAAAAGGTCTGCTTATCGCTGTGTAGCGGCTTTATCGTAAATGACTTGCCCTCTCCGTCACCTTCGGTGACACTGCCCGGGTTGCGGCTCCCAGCGTCTGCTTCGCTGTCGCTTGCATCCTGCTGGCCGCGGCCCCAACAGCTCCTCCCTGTTTCCGCCGCTGGCGGCGGTCGTCGCCGTTGCTCCCAGAGGGAGAGGCTTTGGCAGGCCGGGCAGCTCTGGGCTGGACGCCTGAGGCACAATATGACGCAAAAGGGCGGGCCTTGCTGCAGAGGGCAGCCGCTTCTGGACAATGCACTTTGTCAAGCTGCCGCTGGCCTGGACAGCAGGGCACTACAGTCCACGAAACAGATAAACCTTGCTCGTCCAGGGGAAACTTGACCGATATGCCAAAGGCTCTCCCTTTGGGAGAGCTGGCGCGGAGCGCCTGAGAGGGCAAGGATGCTGACGGAGAGGTTATTTTCCCCAAAATCCCGCTAATTTTTTCTTCAGCTCCTTCGTATCCCTCAGATACTCCAGATGCCTCCAATGCTTCGGGAAGAGCCGGGCGTACTCGCTCTGGGCAAAGCGGTCGTCGAGGAGCAGCACCACGCCCTTATCTTCCTGCGTCCGGATGACCCGCCCGGCAGCCTGCAGGACCTTGTTCATCCCGGGCCAGCGGTAGGCGTAGTCGAAGCCCGCCCCGTTCTGGTCGTCGTAGTAGCGGCGCAGCATCTCCTGACGGGGGCTCACCTGCGGCAGGCCCACGCCCACGATGGCGCAGCCGATGAGCCGGTCGCCCGCCAGGTCCACGCCCTCGCCGAAGATGCCGCCCATGACCCCGAAGCCGAGAAGCGTCTTCTCCGGGCAGGGCGAAAACCGCTCGAGGAACGCCGCCCGCCCGGCATCGTCCAGACCGCTCTCCTGTACCAGTGTGCCGATGTCCGGGTAGCGGGCGGTGAAGTCCTCCCACACCTGCCGCAGATAGGCATAGCTGGGGAAGAAGGCCAGATAGTTGCCCACCCGGCTGGACGCCAGCGCCGCGAGGGCGTCCGAGATGGGCCGGATGCTGGCGTCCCGCTGGCGGTAGCGGGTGGAGATGGAGGGCAGACAGTAGAGCCCGAGGTTTTCTGCCGGGAAGGGGCTTTCCAGCGCCACGGCCCGGGCCTCGGGACAGCCGAGGACGGTGCGGTAGTAGCCCGGCGGCGTCAGCGTCGCGCTGAACAGCGCCGCCGCCCGCCCTGCCGAAAGGCTTGCGTCCACGAAGGGGGACGGGTCGAGGCAGAGCAGCTGCAATTCAAGGTCACTGCCCCGGGCGGTGAGCTGGGCGGCAAAATGCTCGTCGTACCGTTCCGACGCCCGCAGGATGTCCTGCACCTCAAAGTAGAGCTCCAGCAGGGCCGCGTGGGCTTCGGCGTCGGGATCGTCTTCCAGCCAGTCCTGCAAGGGAGCCGTCAGCGCCCGCAGCGGGGCCAGCAGGGCTGAGGGAAGCTCCCTGCAGAACACCGTGCCGTCCTGAGCGTAGTCGGCGGCGGGCAGCCCGATGGCGGGCGTCTCCGCAGATCCCGGCAGGGAGGTCTGGCCGCTGTCGTCCTCTTCGGCGGCAGTGCTGCCCCGGCGGGGCGCGAGGGCCGAGACCGCTTTCCGTCCCTCTAAAAAGGCTTTGTCGGCCTTGCTCAGAGCGGTCTTGAGGGTGCTTTTGCCCCGCCCGAGTGCGCGTTTTGCCTCGGTGAGGCTGCTCTTGCAGAAGCGTGCCGAGTACATGGCCCGCGCCCGCTCGGGCAGATTGTGGGCCTCATCCACGAGGAAGAGCCAGTCGCCTGCGCTGTCGAAGAACCGCCGCAGATGCACTACGGGGTCGAAGAGGTAGTTATAGTCGCCGATGATGACGTCGCACCACTCGCTCAGATCCAGCCCCAGCTCGAAGGGGCAGACCGTGAACTGCTTTGCGGCGTCGGCCAGCGCGGCCCGGTCGAAGCGGCCGGTGCCGTCGTCCAGAAGGGCTTTCAGGGCCGTGTTCACCCGGTCGTAGTAGCCGTTTGCGTAGGGGCAGAGCTCCGGCAGGCAGGCGGGATGGCCCTCGGCATCCGGGTGGAGGCAGACCTTCTCCTTGGCTGTCAGGGTCACGCTGCGCAGAGCCAGCTTGGGATCAGACGCCCGCAGCCGCGCAATGGCATCCTCGGCGGCGGACTGAGTCGTGCTGCGGGCCGTCAGGTAGAACAGCTTCTCGCCGCAGCCGGTGCCGATGGCCCGCAGAGCGGGGAAGAGGACGCTCATGGTCTTGCCGATGCCGGTGGGGGCCTGACAGAAGAGCCGGACGCCGCTTTTAGACGGCGCGGCAGTGCAGGCGCGGTAGACTTCGCCTGCCAGCGCCCTCTGCCCGGGCCGGTAGGCCGGGAAGGGAAAATCCAGCGCCGAAAGGCTCACGCCCCGCTGCTCCCTCCACGCCAGCTGACGCTGCGCCCAGGGGGCGTACTGCTCGAGCAGATCCTGCAAAAACGCTTCCAGCTCTTCAAGGGTGAAATGCCTCACGAAGCGGAGGATGTCGTCGGTGTCGATCTGGTAGTAGGTGAGCCGGACGTCCAGCTTTTCCAGCCCCTGCTGACGGCCATACAGCGCCCCGTAGACCATTCCCTGCGCCCAGTGGCAGGGGTTCATGTCCTCGGCGATGTCGCCGGCGGGGACGGCTGTGGTCTTTATCTCGTCGATGACCGTCACGCCCGCCTCGTCGGTGAAGATGCCGTCGGCCCGGCCTTCGATGGTGAAGGAGATGCCCGCCGCCCTCCGCTCGCCGGAGAGGAAGACTTCGGCGGCGTAGCCTTCGCCTGCGGCCTTTTGGAGCTTGCGGTGGATGCGTGCGCCCTCGTTGGCGCGGTCGAAGCCGGTAAAGCGGCTGTCGATGCTGCCGGTGCGGAGCAAAAATTCCACCAGCTGGCGGACAGGCAGGCGAAAAGCAGGCATAGCGGGTCACTTCCTTTTTGACTTTTTATATTTATAATTGGCAGGCCCGTCTTTGTACAACCTCTCAGTCTGCTTCGCAGCCAGCTCCCCTAGTAGGGGAGCCCTTGGCAGGCCGGGCAGCTCTGAGCTGGACGCTTGAGGCGCAATATGGCGCAAAAGGGCGGGCCTTGCTACAGAGGGCAGCAGCTTCTGGGCAATGCAACTTTGTCAAGCTGCCGCTGACCGCCGCAACCCGGGCAGTGGCACGAAGTGCCTGAGAGGTTGATTCTTACGCCAGCCCCAGCATCCCGGCGCACTGGGCGGCAGCTTCGTCCACCTTGCCGAAGTCCACGGCGGCGCGGTAGTACGTCTCCAGCTCGTCGTGGCAGGCTTTGGCCTGTGCCATCAGGTCGGCGGCCTGTTCCAAAAGCTCTGCTGCCGCCCGCTCGTTGAAGCGGAGACGGGCGCGGTAGCCCGCCAGATTTTCCCGGTCCACGAAACGGGTACACCGGACGGCCTGCACGCCGGGCAGCTGCACCGGGTGCCACCGGTTGTCGGTGAGGAAAGCCAGCCGGAGGGCCGGGATGAAGAGATGGTCGATCTTGTCGTCGGGGTGCATGGCGCAGGGGCAGGTGATGATGTGGTAGCCCCGGGCCAGCGCCTCGGCCCGGATGAGCTCGAGAAGCAGGCGGGAGACGGCGCCGTAGTCGTCATGGAAGACCACATACCGGTCGGCCAGCGCCTGTACGGTGCCGCGGTAGAAGACCGGCCCTTTCGGCGTGATGGCCGACAGCAGCCGCAGCTCTTCGCTGGCCGAGGCCCCCTCGGGCAGGCGGGGGAGAGTCCGGGCGCAGAGCCGCTTGACGTAGCGGCGGACTTTCTCGAAGTTGGCACTGCACGCCTCAGCCCGGCGGCTGTCCAGCAGCAGGCTCCCGGCGGACGCGATATACCGCGCGGCCCGGCTGCGCAGGGCAGTGTTCTGGGCGAAGAGCCGCTTCACCTCGTCGGCGTGGGCGTGGAGGGCGTCGGCGTCCAGGGTGTGGTACAGGCTCACCACCTGCTCCTCTGCGCCCGGGGCGTCCGGCTCCATGACATGGGGTGCGGTGGCGTCCACGATGGCGGCGCGCTTGTCGAGAAAGATGACGCCGTCCAGACTGTCGGGGTCGCTGGCGCAGTGGATGCGCTGGATAGGCTCGCCCCTCTGCTCGGCCTTGATGGCCAGCCGCTTCATCAGCGTCGATTTGCCGCAGCCCGGCCCGCTTTTGATGAGATACATCTGCATCCCCGGCTCCCGCCGAAGCGGCTCAAAATAGCCCTTGAACCCGGCGGGGGTGGTGGTGCCAAGAAAGAAATCAACAGAGTCGCTGCGTACAGCATTCATACTCAAACACCTCACTTTTGCTTTTAGGTTATGCAAAAGTGAAGGAAAAAGTGAGGGGTGTGATGGCAAAGGCTCCCCCTTTGGGGGCAACGGCGACGACCGCCGCCAGCGGCGGAAGCAGGGAGTCGCTGTTGGGGCAGCGGCCAGCAGGATGCAAGCGACAGCGTAGCAGACGCAGGGAGCCGCAACCCGGCCTTGGCGCGAAGCGCCTGAGAGGGCAAGGATGCTGACAAAGAAGCATGTGCAGCGATAATATGGCTCTGACAAAGAAACTGCCTATCGCTGCGCAGAGGCCCTGTCTCGCCGGGCTTGCCCTCTCCGTCACCTTCGGTGACACCTCTCCCAAGGGGAGAGGCTTAGCCCCCATCAGTAGGTATGCTCGCATACCTCGTGTATTTTATCCCGCAGGGCCACAAAGTCGCCGAAAGCCTCCGGCTTGTTCTGGGGCTGACGGAGCAGGGCGGCGGGGTGGAACGTCCCCATGAAGAGGATGCCGTTCTTCTCAATAAAGGTGCCGTGCTCCTTCGTCACCGAAAAGTCGGCGCGTATCATCCGCTGGGCGGCGACGCGGCCCAGGCAGACGACGATCTTAGGCCGCAGCAGACGGAACTGCTCTCGCAGCCAGGGCATACAGGCTTCGCTCTCGGCGGGCAGGGGGTCGCGGTTCTGGGGCGGGCGGCACTTGACGATGTTGGCGATATAGCAGTTGGAGGCACGGTCGAGGTCGATGGCGAAGAGGTATTTGTCCAGCAGCTGGCCGCTGCGTCCCACGAAGGGCAGGCCCTGCTCGTCCTCGCTCTGGCCGGGGCCTTCGCCCACGAAGAGCACCTCGGCATTCTCCACGCCCTGCCCGAACACCACGTTGTGCCGGGTGGTGTGCAGCGGACAGCGCTGACAGGCGAGACAGTCGTTTTTCAGTGTTTCCCAATCCATAAGCTCGGTATCCTCTCACAAACTAAATGACATTTTCTTAACAAATCATCGCACGATTTCTTCCTTAAAATATACCACAAAATTCAAGATTTGTCTTGAAGTTTTCTGACTCTGTGCTAGAATAAAAAAGAAGGGCATATCTGTGATGCCCGGGAATAATTGCAAAGTAATTTCGGAGGTAATCAACAATGGCTGATATGTTTGCACCCCTGGTAGCCCAGCTGAAGGCAAACCCCAAAACGATCGTTTTTACCGAGGGCAATGACCCCCGTATCCTGGAGGCCGCAAGCAAACTGCTGGCAGAGGGTGTGTTGAAAGTCGTTATGGTCGGCAACGAGGCAGAGTGCAAGGCCGCTGCCGCTGCTGGCAATTTTGATATTTCCGCTGCTGAGATCATCGACCCCGAGAACTACGCCGGCTTCGATGAGATGGTCAACACCATGGTCGAGCTGCGCAAGGGTAAGCAGACCGCAGAGGAGTGCACTGCTCTGCTGAAGAAGTCCAACTACTTCGGCACCATGCTGGTCAAGATGGGCAAGGCTGACTGCCTGCTGGGCGGCGCTACCTACTCCACCGCCGACACCATCCGTCCCGCTCTGCAGCTGGTCAAGACCAAGAAGGGCGCTCATCTGGTGAGCTCCTGCTTTATTCTGGACCGTGACTGCGGCGAAGAGGGCCTGAAGCGCATCGCTATGGGCGACTGCGCCGTCAACATCGACTACACCGATACCGTCGATAAGGCTACCGGCGAGGTCAAGGTGGCTGCTTCTGCCAAGCTGGCTGAGGTGGCTGTCGAGACCGCTAAGACCGCTAAGCTGTTCGGCATCGACCCGAAGGTCGCTGTCCTGAGCTTCTCCACCAAGGGCTCCGGCAAGGGCGGCACCGTCGCTCTGAGCCACGACGCTGTCATCAAGGCTCAGGAGATGGCCCCCGAGCTGGCTATTGACGGCGAGCTGCAGTTCGACGCAGCCGTTGCTCCCGAGGTCGCACAGGTCAAGTGCAAGGGCAGCAAGGTCGCCGGTCAGGCCAACACCTTCATCTTCCCCTGCATCGAGGCTGGCAACATCGGCTATAAGATCGCACAGCGTCTGGGCGGCTACGCTGCCTACGGCCCCATCCTGCAGGGCCTGAACGCTCCCATCAACGACCTGTCCCGTGGCTGCAACGCCGACGAGGTCTACAAGATGAGCCTCATCACCGCCTGCCAGTCCTGAGCTGACACCCGGCTGAACTGAAAAGCTGAAAAGAGCCGCTGCCGCATTTTGCGGGCAGCGGCTCTTTTGGCTGTACATCGACTGTGGTTTATGGTATGATAAGCATAAGAAGCCCCGGCAGAGAAGGAGAACATTCGAACGTGAAAATAAAAGCCTTGGCCTTTGTCCTCATGGCGGTGCTGCTTTTGTGCGGCTGTGGGCAGAAGAGCGAAACAGCGGCTGCGGCCCCGGCTCAGGCGGTCACAGCGTCTGCTGCCCAGAGCGGTACGGCTCGTCCGGTGTGTACCGGCGTTACGCCGGAACAGTTCGGGGCGAAGGGCGACGGGATCGCGGACGACCTGCGGGCTCTGCAGGCCGCGATGCAGCAGGCCAGCGCGTCCGGTCGTCCTCTCGAGCTGACGGCGGGGGCGGTCTACCGCTTCTCCTCCTGCCTCGGGCTGCCCAGCGGGCTGACCATCCGGGGAAACGGCGCTGTCCTGCTCAGCGATATTCAGTACCATGACCTGAAAGAGGACCGTGTGGCGGTGGAGCTTATGAAAGACTCTGATGATGACCGCGCCCACGACGTCCGGCTGGAAAATGTGACCTTCCGGGCAGCGGACAGCTGTCAGGCTAACTATATGCTCCGGGTGATGCTCGCCCGCAATGTGGAATTTGTGGGCTGCACCTTCGACTGTGAGCCCAACGAGTGGGGGCGCTGCGCCGCCGACCTGTATGGAGGCAACGAGAATATCCGTTTTGAGGGCTGTGTGTTCCGCCAGATGACCTCCGGCGCGTCCGGCGGCATCTGGGTGCGCAACTGGACGGACAGGGTGGAGAGCCGGAATATCCGCTTCCAGAACTGTGAATTTTACAAGTCCGGTGCCGACGAGCTGCTGGCGGTCTGGGGATGGGGCGGCGCGGTGCGGGATGTCGTCCTCTCGGGCTGCAGCTTCTATGAGACACAGACGCAGGAGGCGCTGGACGCCGGTCATCGTCCGGCGTGGTTCATCACGCTGGGGCAGAGCGGCACCACAGATGTCCGGATGGAGGATTGCACCGTCCGTGCGGAGCATTGCGAGACCATTTTCCGTATGGTAGGCGATAAGACCCGCGCCGTCGTGGACAACTGCGACATCACCATGAAACAGCCGGACAGCATGGCAGAGCACGATATGAAAAAGGGCGCGAACCCCATGCTGGCCCGGGGCAATGACCGTGCCGACGGCAGCACGGTCATCCAGAACAGCCGCATCACCCTGAGCGGCGACAACGGGCGGCGCATCTGCTATCAGCTCAGCGCCTTGAAAGGGAATACGCTGGACGTCTCCCTCGGCTGCGGCATCGCCAGCACGAAGGAAGTCAGCGGCAACACCATCCGGGGCCGGATACGGCATAGAGTCTTTCAGGACTGCTCCGGCGTGGAGAATAACAATGTAAAAGTGCGGAGATTCTCGATCCTGGGATGAACCGCTCATAAAAAGGAGGTTTTATCATGCGAAGAAAATTTATTGCGGCGGTCACATCGGGGGTTCTGGCCCTGACAGTCATGGCAGCTCTGCCCACCCATGCGGAGGCGGTGAGCATCTGGCTTGACCTTACCCCGGGGACGGAAAGCGTCGAGACGTTCCAGTACAAGGATTATGCAGACCGCTATTCGGACGCCTACGAGCTCTATGGCTATGACGCTGAGGCACTGTTCAACCACTATGAGACGGTCGGCAAGGCCGAGAATCGGGTAGGACGCTTCAAGAAGACGCCGGAAGAAGATGACCGGCATCCCTATGTGTGGGACGCCGATGAGCCGCTGGACCCGCTGCCGCCTTTGGACTTTCACGCGCAGCCGGACTGGTTCGATGCCCGTACCCTCCCGGAGAACCTGTCCAACGTCCGTATCATAAAAGAATATGAGCAGCTGGAAGCCTTTATAGAGAAAGACGAGTGGATCGGAGACCCCGTTCTGGTGCGGAAGGAAGAGCTCCTGACGGAGATGAGCAGCCGCGCCCGGAACTATAGAGGCCGGCGCGGCGGAGCTGACTATCTCCGCGCCATCAGTCAGGACATCGACGTGCTGCTTGATTTCATGGGATAAGGATGCTATAAGATGAAAAGGGAAGAGCCTCACTGCAAAGCGGTGAGGCTCTTCCCTTTGGTGGAGCACAGAGGGTCCGTCTGGCTCACGTGTGGTGGACGAACCGCAACGCCAGACGAACTTTATTCTTTATGTTTCGGCATATTCGATTCTGTTCTGCATTCCACTTACACGAGAGATTTTATGATAGGGTATATTTTTTCTTCATTCCGTTATGCCAACTATACGAAATCAAGCCTTCGTTTTGCAAGCGACCTACAACAATGCCTTCATCAATTTCGCATTTGTTGGCAAAATGACGAATCGAGTCAGCGTCGAACTGTCCGCTATGAACAAAAGCTGCATAATCAGATGGCTCAATCAAAATATCCGCAGCCATCCGATCTGCTTGTTTTTCATCGTTTGCGTCTGCACCTTGTTCTTTATCAATATGACTTTCTAACACATGCGAAATCTCGTGGAAAAGACTGAACCAGAATTTATCCGCGTCTTTACCTCGTACAGTTAACCCCATAACGACTTTTTTACCATCATAAAAAGTTGCGCCGTGAAGAAACGATCCGCTTATATGGGGCAAAAAAACAAGTGCAATTCCACATTCAGACAAAATCTCCCTCAATCTTGGGCAGAATACTTCTGGCCTTTGAGTTGTCATTCGCCGGATTTCAGGAAGAGCATCCCTTAACTTTTTCCTATTGAGCGGTTTTACCGAAATTTCTCTTGCTTCACGCTTCGCCTCTTGTACCCAAGCAATCAAAGCAAAGTCGCTTTTTTCTGTCACCCCAAGTTTTCTACATGCGATCTTTTGAAGTTCTGTATCCTGCAAATATTTCAGCCGTGCAACTTCAAAAAACTTCCGTAGATTGACGATTTTATCTTCTGTAGTTTTTGCTTCCGGAACCCAGTGCTCTTTTTCAAGCTCCCTATAAGGAAACTTTTTACAAACCTCTTTTTCTTCATCCATCTCATTTTCGGCCTGTGCTTTTATTAACTTCTCCTGATAAATCGCCTCCAAGTTGTTCCAAAAACGAGCAGGAATTCCAAACACCATTTCTAATTTTTCTGCTGTTTCAGGGGTAAGCCGAACATCTCCATTGATAAGCTGACTGATATGTTTTTCCGACATTCCCATCCGAGCAGCAAAATCCTTCTGTGTCATTCCGCGATCTTCGAGTTGTTCTTTTATCGTGGTTCCCGGTGGCGTTGCAATTATACTTTTACTCCTAAGCATCGTTTCAAGCCTCCGAATCAACTGATACTTTTAATGATAGTCAACAATTTCTTTAATATACGCAATTTGGATATCTTCGCCATGCTTCTCAAACACAAGTCGATATGGATGTACAAGGTCAACCGCATACTCGCCATCCCGATCTGCATGTAAAGCATGACACCTGCCAATATGGTATTGAATCATCATCTCTACCGTATCAACCGCTGCAATCTGGTCTATTCTTGTATGAATGACCTCAGCCATCCTACGCCCATGTTTTCGCTCAGCAGCAGAGGCATTTGTACATATCTTTTCAATTCCCTTATTTTTATAGGTTATCTTCAAGATTTTGCCTCCGCCATTAAATTGCTTCCTTGTGTCTATATACCTCTTCGGTAATTATACTATATCATGTTAGCATCTGTTTTTCAAGTAAAAATTTACCCGTTCGGTAAATTTCTTATGCATTGAATATTTTTCTGTCTTATCGTATACTCTGTTTCATCACAATTCAAAGGAGAACACTATGACCTACTCTGCTGACCTTAGAAATCAAGTTGTCCAACTATACAACAGTGGCACAAGTACTGCCGATCTCTGTGCCCAGTTCCATATTTCTCGCAGTATCTTATATCAATGGATCGAAGAGGCAAAAGTTTCAGACATCTCTAAACACGACCTTGCAACGCTTCAACGTCGTGTTGCAACCCTAGAAAAAGAAAATGTCATTTATCAAAAATCCCTTGCTGCTCTTAATCTATCCAGAGACAGCAAAGTGCAAGTTATTGATGCTTTGAAATCAGAGTACAGTCTCTATACACTTTGCCGATTACTAAATCTTTCAAAATCCACCTACATAAACAGACAGAAAAGTGCACTGATTGAAAAGCGGCTCGATGTAGAAGATGCACTCTTAAAAGAAAAAATTGCTATCATCTTTCAGAAAAGTGATTATCGTTTTGGTGCTAGAAAGATTCGCGCAAAGCTAATAGAGCAGGGCTATACAGTCAGCACCAAGCGCATCGTCCGGCTTATGAAAGAACACGGACTAAAACACAAACAGGCACTTCCAGAAAACGCCACTTTTCAGCGGCATTATACTCACCGTCCCAATCTTGTAAAGCAGAATTTTATCGTTGAAAAGCCAGACACCGTTTGGGTCAGTGACATCACCTATGTTAAGGTAAACACTTCTATCGCATATGTCTGTGTTATCATCGACCTGTTTTCTCGAAAAGTCGTTTCACATGCCGTTGCCGAATTCGCCGATGCAGAACTCACGATCCACACATTCAAATTGGCCTATCAAAATCGGAACCATCCGCAAGGGTTAACATTTCATAGTGACCAAGGCGCACAGTATACCGCATTCAGCTTTCGTCAACTACTTCTTGACTTTAATGTACACCAATCTTTTTCCAATATAGGCAATCCACTTGATAATGCTGTGGCGGAATCTTTCTTTGCTTCGCTTAAAAAGGAACAGTTCAAATTTCATTTTTATGAAACTGTCTCCGAATTAGAGGAAAGTCTATCAGAATATATTGATTTTTATAACGATTACCGACCGCATGAATGCCTTAAACAGCAAACCCCAAATCAATTTGAAGAATCATTTCAGCAACAAAAATAAAGGCGAGAGTATCTGATACTGTCCGAAAATAACAGTACCAAATACCCTCGCCCTTTCAGGTGGTGGAGGCGATGGGAGTCGAACCCATGTCCGAAAAGAGTTCAGCGTAGGTGTCTCCGGGTGCAGGCGATCTACAACATTCCCTCCGCGTCACGCCGGTCGTCAGGCTAACGCTTCAGTAGCTTCATGAGTTCCTGCCGGTCCGCAAAGCTTAGGTCCGTTCAGGTGCTGTGTCTAAAGGACGCCCCGGCCCCACACGACACAAGAGTGGGCGGAACGCGCAGCACTCAGGCTGCGAGCAACTGATAATTATTGTTGTCAGTTAATTTTTTGGAGGAGTTTAGAGCAGTTCCCCCACTGCTACCCGCTGCCCAGGCCTCGCTCCCCCCGTCGAAACCTTTACGCCCCCATAAAGCGCATGCTGCCATGCGCAGAAAGCTTGGTGTTCTCAGGGCAGGAATGCTGCCTGAAAGAGATTTAGCAGAATTTGCCGTTGGACTTCACAGCCCGGTCGATGGAGCGCTTGGCGTCGCGCTTGGCGGCGTCGGCACGCTTGTCGTAGAGCTTTTTGCCCTTGCACAGGCCGACTTCCATCTTGACGCGGCCATGCTTGAAGTAGAGAGAAAGGGGAACGAGGGTATAGCCCTGCAGCTTGCACTGCTGGTGCAGACGCCGGATCTCGGTCTTGTGGGCCAGCAGACGCCGCACCCGCAGAGGGTCCTGATTGAAGATGTTGCCGTGGTCGTAGGGAGTGATGTGCATTCCCTTGACCAGCAGCTCGCCGTCCTCAATATCGACCCAGCTGTCCTTCAGGTTGACGCCGCCGGCACGCAGGCTCTTGACCTCGGTGCCTTTCAGCTCGACGCCCGTTTCCAGCGCTTCGAGCACGAAATACTCGTGACGCGCCTCGCGGTTTGTGGCGATGGTCTTTGTCGCCGGACGTTCCTTGGCAGGTGCCATGAAGCGCGCCTCCTTTCCTTTGCTCCAGAAGCCGTTTTCATAAGCATTGCACACCGTCCTGTATACGGGCAAAAATTCTCGTCGTTCGGCGCACCCTGCTTATAAAAGCAGCTTCTTTGTCTTGTCATTATATCACATTTTGCTGGATTTTCAAGAGCGATTTTTGAAAGAATCGTTAAGGTTCTATAAAATCTGCTCTTTACAGCTCGTCGCGGCCGGAGAGCGCGCGGTAAAGCGTCGTCTCATCGGTGTACTCGAGGCTGCCGCCCACGGGCAGGCCGTAGGCCAGACGGGTGGTCTTGATGCCCAGGGGCTTGATGAGCTTTGCCAGATACATGGCCGTGGCCTCGCCCTCGACGGTGGGGTTCATGGCCATGATGACCTCTTTCACCTCGCCGCTGCCCAGCCGGGCCAACAGCTCCTTCACCGAGAGCTGTTCGGCACCGATGCCGTCCATGGGGCTGATGAGGCCGTGGAGGACATGATACAGGCCGTGGTACTCCCGGGTGCGCTCAAAGGCCTGCACATCGCGGGGCGTCTCGACCACGCAGATGGTGGAGCGGTCCCGCTTGGCGCTGGAACAGATGGGGCAGAGCTCGGCCTCGGTGTAGTTCTGGCAGACGCGGCAGCGGTGGAGCCGGGTGTGGGCGTTCTGGATGGCCTCGGCCAGCGCCGCGGCGTCCGCGTCCGACATACTCAGCACCTGATAGGCCATCCGGGTCGCGCCCTTGCGGCCGATGCCCGGGAACTGGCTGAACTGCTCAATAAGCTTTTCCAGCGGCGCTGCGGTGTAACCCATGCGTATCCCTCCCGCTTAGAGGCCGGGGATGTTCAGACCGCCGGTCAGCTTGCCCATCTCGGCCTCGGCAGTCTCGTCCACCTGCTTGACGGTGGCGTTGACGGCAGCGGCCACCAGGTCTTCCAGCATCTCGATGTCGTCGGGGTCAACGGCCTCGGGCTTGATGGTGATGCCAAGGATCTCGTGCTTGCCGTTCATGCGGACAGTGACCATCTCGCCGGAGGCGCTGCCGGTGTACTCGGCGGCTTCCAGCTCGGCCTGCTTGGCCTTCATGTCATCCTGCATCTTCTGAGCCTGACGCATCAGGGCGTTCATATCGGGGCGGCCAAAGCCTGCGGGCATTCTTGCTTTCATAATTGGTTCTCCTTATTTGTTGGTTTTATTTTTAGCGGCCTTGCCCTCTCAGTCTCGCATCCGCTCGCCAAGGCCGGGTTGCGGCTCCCAGCATCCGCTTCGTGCTTTATAAAAAGCACTTGCGTCTTGCTGGCCGCGGCCCCAACAACGACTTCCTGTTTCCGCCACTGGCGGCGGTCGTCGTTGTTGCTCCTACCGAGGGGAGGCTTTGGCATTTCGGAAAGCTTTTCCTCTTCGCCAGAGGCTCCCCTACTAGGGGAGCTGCCTGCGAAGCAGACTGAGAGGTTATTTTCGTTTCTTCGCGCTGTCCTCAATGCTCACGTCCAGACCCAGCTTTTCCAGCGCATGGAGCGACTGTTCGGCGTTGGAGGTGTGCTTTGCGGCGGTGCGGGGCTCGTAGGGGCCGATCGGCACCGCGACGCCTGACACCTGCGCGATGAGCTTTTTGATGAGACGCTGGCTGTCCTTGTTGACACGGATGAAGTCCCGGAAGGTCTTGCCGCCGTCGATGAGCACCCGTGTGCCGTCGAAGTACGCCTTCGATTTGCGCAGATAGCTGTGAAGCATCGGGTCCTTCTCCTGTAAGAGCTTGACGACCTCGCTCCACTGCTCGAAGGGATTGATACCCTCTGCGGCCACCTTGCGGGGTCGGCTGAGAGCCGGGTCGGCGGTGTACTCCGGGGCAGGTGCTGCCGGTGAGACCGGTGCAGCGGGCTCCACTGATTCCTCTTCCGGTACGGGCGGTACCGGCGCAGTCGGCTCATCCCAGGGCAGGGGGACCGACTCCGCCACCGGCGGCTCGTCGGGCGGAGGTGGAAGCTCTTCGTCTGCGGGCGCGGGGGACTCTGGAATATCCGGGACAGCGGCCTTCGGCTCTGCAGCGGGCGCGGGAGCAGGCTCCTTTTCCACTGCCGGTGCGGCCACAGGTTCCACGGGTGCAGCAGGTGTACTCATGAAGGGCTGCGGCGCAGGCTGGACCGGTGCCGCAACAAAGGGCCGGACGGCCGGTGCGGCAGGAGCGACAGTCTGCACAGGCATTGCCGCCACGGGGACAGCTGCGGCCTGCGGCGGCTCCGAGAGGGTGAAGAGGGCCAGTTCCAGCTCGATGCGCTGGTCACTGCCCCGGGTCATATGCTCAAGGGCGTTGCCCAGCGTACGGATGGCCCGGATGGCCTCCCGCTGGCCCAGCTGAGGGCCTTTTTCGAGGTACTGCTGTTCCTCTTCGGGGGAAACGCCGGACAGCAGGCTCTGCCCGCCGGGCAGAGCCGCCAGCATCAGGGCGCGGTAGTGGGCGATGAGCTCTTCCGTCAGACGTTTCACGTCCACCGACTGCTGCCGCAGTGCGGCCAGCTGAGCCAGCGCCGCTGCGCCGTCCTGCGCTTCCAGAGCATCCGAAATATGGAACAGATAGCTCCGGTCGGTGACGCCCGCCATCCGGCGGACAACATCAGCATCGATCTTTGCGGTCACGCCGGCGCAGGTGTCGAGGATCGAGAGGGCGTCACGCATGGCACCGTCGGCCAGACGGGAGATCAGCTCTGCACCATCGGTCGTCAACTCTAAGCCCTCTTGTCCGGCGATATACTCGACCCGCTGGGCGATGTCTTCCGGCCCGATGCGGGTGAAATCGTACCGCTGGCAGCGGGAGAGGATGGTGGCCGGGACTTTCTGGATCTCGGTCGTAGCGAGGATGAAGATGACGTGGGCGGGCGGCTCTTCCAGCGTTTTCAGCAGGGCGTTGAAGGCCGCTGTGGACAGCATGTGTACCTCGTCGATGATGTATACCTTATAATGACAGGCACTGGGGGTGTAGGCTGTCTCGTCCCGCAGGTCGCGGATGTCGTCCACACCGTTGTTGGACGCGGCGTCCATCTCCACCACGTCGAGGATGCTGCCGTTGTCGATGCCCTTGCAGATCTCGCACTCGCCGCAGGGGTCGCCGTTATGGGGGTGGAGGCAGTTGACCGCCTTGGCGAAGATCTTCGCGCAGGTGGTCTTGCCTGTGCCGCGCACGCCGGTAAACAGGTAGGCGTGGCCTACGCGGCCCGACGCTACCTGATTACGCAGCGCCGTGACGATGCCGCGCTGTGCGACGACATCCTCAAACCGCTGGGGTCTCCATTTGCGGTATAATGCGCGATACATCGGTGCTTCCCTCCCGTCAGTAATAAAAAATCGGACAGCGCTGACGGGGGTTGACCCCCGCCTTGCGTAACTCGGCATACGGATGCAGGCTGACTGAAACGCACGGGGCGCGCCGCTTAAGGCTGCTTGGTTCCCCACCTGACCTGGTTCACTGCGGCTCCATCGTACAGGACCCGCATCCGTATGCCGAACCACGCAGCAGGCGCTGTCCGACAAGGCACACGATTCGTGTGCCTTAGTATTGTACCACAGTTCGGTGAGGAATGCAAGAGGAAGCTAAGGCTGCTCCCATCCGGCCCGCAAAAGCTCCAGTGCGTGAGTTTCAAGCCGGGAAACGTAACTCCGGCTTATTTGGAGCAGCTTTGCCGTTTCCAGCTGGGTCAGCGGCGGCTGGCCAGCCAGACCGTACCTTAATAATATGAGTTTCCGCTCCCGGGCAGGCAGCCCCTCGATGAGGCGGCGCAGGCGCTGGGCATCGTCCTGCTTTTCACAGCTGTCCTCCATGCAGAAGCCGTCCTGCAGCACATCGGCGAGGGTGAGGGCAGAGTCCTCCTTTCCGGCATCAAGAGTCTCCTGAAGCGAGAGGGTGGGGGCGTTCTTCCGCTCCCGCCGGAAGTGCATCCGAAGCTCGTTTGCTATCCTCACCCCAGCGAACGCCGGATGGAGAATCGGAACCATCTCCACCGCCCTCGGGATCGTTGTCGTCCTCTTCCGGGTCTACCGGGAAGGTGGTCCAGTCGATTTCATCCTCCGGTGAACCGAAGAGCACCACATGCGCCACCTTGCCGTCCCACACCACCTTGCGCACTACAGTGCGGATGGCGGCACGCTTCTGGGTCACGGTCATATCGTCGATGTTGTCGTGGAACACGGTCAGCAGCTGCCGCATCACGTCAAACTCGATGCCGCCCAGAACACCGTTGTCGGTGAGGCTTTCCAATTCCCGGATGCGGGAACTCAGGGTGGCATCCTGTGCATTCAGTTCCTCGATGCGCTTTTTCAGGTGGACAGCAGCGGTGCTGTCGCTGAAGTCAGCCAGCGAATCAATCAGTGCATTGATCTTCCGCTGCGTCTCGGCCTGCTCTTTGCGCAGGGTGGAAAGCTTGGTCTCAAACTCGGAGCGGTTGCCTGCGTGGGCGGACTTTGCCTTTTCCAACTGCTTCATAAAGTCGCTGGAATGGTCGGCAAGGTGCTTGACCTGTTCGCAGATGGCAGCATCCAGCAAATTGCCGTTGGCATTCCGGACATTACATAACTCTCTCCGGCTGCGCTCCTTCAGCTTGCACATATAGGGAAAGACCACCCGCCCGTCTGCAGTTTTGCGCCCGGTGACCTTGGGGTACATCCGGCTGCCGCAGGAGCACCACAGCAGACCGGTGAGCAGGGCTTCGTTGCCGCGGGATGCGTGGTAGGACTTGGATTTGTTCCGCTCCAGCGACTCCTGCACCCGAATCCACCGGTTCGAGGAGATGATGCCGGGGTGTTCGCCCACCGAAACGATCCACTCGCTGATGGGATTGTAGACGGTGGCACGCCCCTTTTCCTGATCGCTGCGGTTGTAGGCAAGTACGCCTCGCACACCGTCAAAATCGGACTCCGGGGCGAACAGTTCTGCCTCATTGTCCACAAAATACTGATAGGCGTCCTTGTCTGCAATCAGGTAGACAGGATTCTGCAAAATCGACTTGATGGAAAACCGGGTGAACGAACGCCCGGTTTTTGTTTTGATGCCCTGCCGCAGCAGCTCGGTCTCGGTCATGGTCAGGGAATCGTACTGCTCGTAGAGGTCGAAAATTTTGTAGATGATCTCTGCTTCGTCCGGCAGCAGCTTGAGCTTGCAGGCCTTTTTGGTCTTGCCATCCACCGTGATGCTTTTGACGCTCTCGGAAGCATAGCCCGTGGGGGTGGTGCCGCCCAGCCAGCGCCCGGTCTTTGCCAATTCGTGCATGTTGTCCCGGATGCGCTCCGCGATGGTCTCCCGCTCCAGCTGACTGAACACGGATGCGATGTACATCATCGCGCGGCCCATGGGGCTGGACGTGTCAAAACTTTCCCGGATGGACACAAAGTCGATGCCCAGCCGTCCCAGTTCTTCAATCAGGCTGGAAAAGTCGCTGATGTTGCGGCTGATGCGGTCCAGACGGTAGACCACAATGGCCTTGAATTTCCGTTCCTTGGCCGCAGCCATCATCTTTTTGAAGTCCGGGCGGTTCAGGTTGCCGCCGGAAAAGCCCTCGTCCTCAAAGACAACGGCATGTTCCGCGGCGGCATCGCCGTAGTGAGTGCGGATATATTCGCAGCAGAGGTCGATCTGGTTTCCGATGCTCTCGCCCTTGCCGGTATAGCGGGACTTGCGGGAATAGATGGCAATGGTGTCAGCAGTTTTGGCCATGAGATACTCCTTTCCTGTTGTCCGGTGGCCGTAGATGCGGCTATTGTAGCATGGCAGGCCATCTTTGTAAAGAAAAATAACGATGGTCATACATATTTCATCATACTACGAACGGAGGTGTCAAGGATGTGACAAGGCAGAACAAGCGAGGAAGTCAGGATGTTTGACTATTTCTATGGGCAGTCGGGCGAGATGTTCTCGTATTTCCGGGTGCCCAAAATTTTATTCCGGGACATAAAATTCAAGGACCTGTCCACCGATGCCAAAACGCTGTACGGCATCCTGCTGGACCGCATGGGGCTGTCGGTGAAAAACGGATGGCTGGATGAGCAGGGAAGGGTGTATATCATTTTTCCTGTGCAGGAAGTGATGGATACACTGGGCTGCGCAGACAACAAGGCAACCAAACTGTTCCGGGAATTGGAAAAGTTTTGTCTGAGGTGTCGGAGGGGGATAAATCATGAGCGGGTAGCCGAAGAAGCTGAGGATGGAAGAAGGCAAGGTGGATACCGCAACGCGCTCCCCTCCGAAAAAAAGCCGAACCACACAGACGATCCCCAAAAAGAAAAAGCTGAAGTCTGAAGCAGAAAAGGCCAAGGAAAAAGCAGCGAAACTCCGTTTGGGCAAGGTGGAAATCACCCCGGAAGAAGTATCTCGCACGACCAAAGCGCAGAAGCGGGAGCTGTATGCGGCTGCCGCTGCCCGTTCTGCGGCACATCGGGAAGTGGAGCAGTATGAAGACGACAATGTAGGTGCACAGGCACTCAATGAAGGAGAGAAAACCGCAGAGGGTGCCGGACATTACACCCGAAGCTGCTATGCCCGCAGGCTAAAAAAGAGAGCGAAGTTGCAGGCAGGCAAGAAAAAGACGCGGACAGAAAAGACAGCAGCATCGGATGAAAGCAAAAGGACTTCCACGGCAGAAGGGGAAGTTCACTGGTTTTCATGCTGGAAGCAGCGGCAGAAAATTCGCAAAAGCTACTATGCTGCAGCTCAGTCAAGCGGTACGGCTGCGCAGGCGGCCGGCAGCGGCAAAGCTGCATCCGGCAGTGCATCGGCAGCCCGATCTGGTATAGAGCAGGTGGCGGACAAAGGAAGGCCGGCAGTCAGTGCAGCAGTCAATGGCATTGCAAACTTTGCAAAAGGCAACGCACACGCGCTTGTGGTCGTGGGCGTTTTTCTTTTGCTCCTGCTGCTGGTCATGTCGGCGTTTTCATCCTGCTCTATTTTGTTTTCCGGCACTACGCATGTTTCCGGGCAGACCATCTACACCGCCGAGGACCGGGACATCCGGAGCGCAGAGCAGGTCTATAAGAAACTGGAAAAAGAGCTGGACAAAAAAATCAAGCGCACCCCGCAGGACCACCCCGGATACAACGAGTATCAGTATCACCTTGACCCCATTGAACACGACCCGTGGCAACTGACCTCGTTTCTCACGACCCTGTATGACGACTATACCCGGTCGGAGGCACAGAGTAAGCTGAAGGAAATCTTCAAAAAGCAGTATAAGCTGACAACATACCTATCCATGATTCGTGATTTATATGATAGAAGCATTGTTGCTTACAGGACTGGAACCAGTCAGACAATCAATCTTGTATTGGACACCATTCATCTTGCAATGAAGTCTGTGAAAACAGAAAGTCGCCGGGAGTTGCACCTCCACAGCGACCAAGGGTTCCAATACACCTCACAAGCATATTTCGACCTGACTAAAGAATACGGCATTTTGCCGTCTATGTCAAGGCGTGGAAACTGCTATGACAATGCGTTGGCTGAAAACTTTTTCGGAATCCTCAAAACCGAGTGCATCTATCGACACAAGCCGGAAACTTTTGAGGAAGCCAACAAAATGATTGATGATTACATTTACTTCTACAACCACGAACGCATTCAACTAAAAACCGGACTGTCTCCGCTTTCGCTTCGTCAGTACGGTTAAGGCACACCCTACACAGGGCGCTTTTTATTCATGTCTACTAATCTTGGGGCGGTTCATTGCGGAGGGGGCTGCACATTAAAGAACCTTGGCACCATTGGCCGTCAACTTGAAGGTTGCTCCCAGCATATCGGCAGCCCCGCGGCACATCAGCATCCGCTGCAGGAAAATCTCAAAATATTCGTACATGCTGCAAATGTCGGTGTCGATCTGCAGATTCAGCGAGATGACCTTTTTCTCGGTGTTGATTTTCAGAGTCTGGTCGGTCACCGCGTAATTGACCCGGTCATGGATATCAAAGGTTGCCTTTGGCTTTTCCCGCACGCGGCTGCGGCGCACATCGGTCTTGTCACCGATGATGAGGGCTGCCGAGATGGGGTCCACAGCTCCGCCGGTAGATTCATCGTGGTTGGAAATGGCAGACACAATGGTGATGCGGTCCGGAATGATCAGGTCATACTGTTTGAGAATCTCGTTGGCCAGCAGCCCACCGTATTCGGCGTGGCGGTTCCGATTGATGGCATTTCCGATATCGTGCATATAGCCTGCGATCCGGGCAAGCTCGATGTCATGTTCCGAATAACCGAATTTTTTCAGGATATGCGCAGCGGTTTCTGCTACCCGGACACAATGATCCTGCGAGTGGTCGGTGTAGCCCAGTAAGCCCAAATTCTGATTGCCCTTTTTTAGCAGTTCGTTGACTTCTTTGTTGTGTCTGATGTCCTTATACGTCATGGTATTGCCCTCGATTCACTTATTGAAGGAAAGTATCTATTATTATAAGATGAGCCCAGAGAAGTTACAATCAAATTGCGGTAAAATCCATGCGATTTTTCCGGTGATGCAGCGCTCGCCTTCGCCAGAGTTTTTCTTTTTGTTCAAACGCACGCTCCTTTGATCGTCCCACCGTGGCAAAGCCGGGCGAGAAAATCAAAGTCCTGTTGAATCCGCCGGACAGCGACTTCCGGCGCGGAGTAGTTGATTCCAGAGTAGTGTGAGCAGCTCGACTGCGAAGCCGAACGGTCTTCCGGGTGCAGAATCTCGTGCACGATCTGCTTGCGGTTCGGAAAATCAGCTCTGGCGAGGCGGTGCATATCAGCATCACGGACTTTGAATTGCCCGGACAGGATTTTCTCCTGTATACCGGGCACCATCTGTTCCATGATCTCTATGCCGCGCATGAACTTTTCAGAACGGGCAACGTAGGATTCGCTGACGTTGTTCTGCTCTGCGATCTGCTTACGAACGCCTGCTTCTGCGGCAGCGGGAGGAATTGTGTCAATTTGACACGATCTGCGCCTGTTCTTCCTCCCGGAAATAGGACGCAACATTCTGCTTTGCGGTTTTCAGCTTGAGCAGTTCTTCCTTGGCTTCCTTGTACGGTTCATAGAACCTTGCCTTTTCGGATGCCAGCTGCGCATACTCGGCTTCCAGCTTTTTCGGGCTGGGCAGCTTGGTGATGTTGTTTGCCTTGAAATAGGCTGCTGCCACCCGGTACGCTATCAAGTTTATATGAAATCTTCTGTAAAATGCGAAATGCGCCTGCCTGCAAAATGCAGACAGACGCATAGAAAATAACAGCAGTATTTAATTGATTTAACAGTTCATCTACATAGGCGGAATAACCCGTCGGTGGATAATGGCTTTTTTGATAGTAACCCATTAGACAGGCATAAGAAAAAGGACATGGCGATACCTCCTTGATACCGCCATATCCTCGTAAAAGAGCGACTTTAACACACCCTCCGTAATCTTATTTTGAAAAAGGAAAACGGCGGCTTTGATTTATAAATTTCAAAGCCGCCGTAAGGTAAACCAGTAGCGGCTTTCCCTTAAATGAAATGCCTATTTTTTCAGTTGGTAGAAATCATAAAATGCAGCGTGTTTTGCAATGAGAGTTTCAAATGTGCCATGCTCAATGATTTTTCCGTCTGCCATAAAAATAATCTCGTCATAGAGTTCAAGAATGTCTTTGCTCATATTGTGCGTAATAGTAAGTAAGGTTAAATCGGATATTTCCAACAACCTACTTTCAATGTCATACGCAGTCTGCATATCAATAGCAGATGTACCCTCGTCTAAAATTAACAGCGGCTTTTTACGAATTAAAGCTCTTGCTACCGCAATTCGTTGTTTTTGCCCGCCGGAAAGGTTATTACCGTTTTCCCTAACATGATATTCAAGTCCGTTTGGTACTTGCTCAATGAAATGCAATAAGCCACTATCAGACAGTGCAGATTGTAGTTCTTCTTTGCTGTAATCTTCGTGTAAACAAATATTGTCTAAAATGCTTTCGTCAAACATATAGACGTTCTGATGAATGACCGACGACAAGGCGGTTATTTTATCAATATCTACACTGAAAAGATTATCTTCATCATATGGGACATTGCCTTTGTAATCAGAATAATATCCGGCTATCAATTTGATAAGCGTAGATTTTCCGCAGCCACTTTTACCGACAAAGGCATATTTTTTTCCTTTTTTAATGGATAATGAAATACCGCTTATGACTTCATTTTCTTTATCATAAGAAAAATGCAAATCCTCCACACAAATCATCTCATTGAAAGTAGGGGATTTTTTTGTACCTGTGTCTTGCTTCCTGTAATCTGAAAATTCATTTAGCTTCTGTGCAATCGGCTTTATACTCTTGATTTTAGGAATATTACTAAAAATGATTAAAAGCGGATTTGCAAGATTACTGCTAACCTGCACCATGCCCAATAAGGCTCCTGCGCTGATACGTCCGATAATAATGAAATATGCCGAAAGAAAAACAACAACAACTTGAACAAGAAGCGCAAGAACCATAGAAACCGCTTCATTTGCAGCAATCGCTTTGTCAACTGAATATTTTGCTTTTATCGTGTCCTCATTGCTTGTTTCAAATCGTGAAAGGACATATTTTTTCATTCGGTACGACTTGATAATTTCAAAGCCGGATAACAGGTCTTTTACATGATTTGTAAAAGAGGATAGCATATCAGAATATTTGTCCTGCCGTTTAGAGAGTAGTCCTCCGAACAGACTGGGTACGATAAGCATAATGGCGATTGCAATAATTACGCATACCGTAACGATAATGTCAAAGTAAATCATTACAGCAAGGGACGCTATGAAAATAATCGTGTATTGAATGACTTGCAGGAGAGGAAGTAAAAAATTGTCCTCAATCATTTTTACATCATTCGTAATTGCAGATAAGTAATCTGCGGTATGGTTTTTTGAGTAATCCTCAATCGTGTGTTTCGCAATTCCCATAAAGGTTTTGGAACGGACAGCTTTCATAATCTTGCAGACAAATTTTTTGCTGAACAAAGATTGTAGGTACATAAATACTCCCATAAGCGCAAAGTAGGCTAAAGAAAAGAGTAGTATTCTGATGAAGCTGTCCATATCGCCCATATCTACAATGTCCATAACCTGTTGCAACAAGATAGCGATAAACACATAGGATAGAGAACTGATAGCAGTAAATAATACGGTAAGGAAAAGCAAAAATTTGTATTGTTTTAAGTATCGTATCATATAATGGTGTCCTCCTATTTTCTGTTGAATATCAAATCACAAATAAGCCCTGTCGCACCCAAAGCAAACAGACAAGTAGCTGTTGATTTATAGCCTTTTTCAGATAAGTGTGCAGCTCCTATCATCAGTCCGATTTCTGCCGCAGCAGATATAGACTTAGATACAATGCGGAATGACCGCTTTTCCCATGCTTCATTTGCGGCAGCTTCAATTTTGTTTGCAGCATTTTCGATTTTTTGGTCTAAGTTTGACATAGTATTCTCCTTTCATACATTAAGACGGTATGTATCTGCAAAAAAAAAAAATAATACCTTACGAATGAATGTGATGTTTGAAAATAAAACTGCCTTTTTCAAGGCAATTTTATTTACTCGCCTACATTTAAGTGTTCAAAGTAATTTTGTGCCATACCGAAAATTTCATCATCAATAATCGGTAAGTTCATACTATCCAACAGGTACTTAATGAAAGCAAACTTTGAAAGTAATTCTTTCGGAGTTGTGGGATAGACCGACGGAATTAACCAAAAATTTGTAAGCAATGGCAAAAGTTCTGAAAGTTCTTTTGCATAGTCGGTTTTGATAGAGCCGTCTGCTATTCCCTCTTGAATAAGTTGCAGCCAAAGCGGTGCAATCAATTTTCTGTTTGTGTCAGCCAGTTCTGCTAACAAACGGGGATTTTTCAAAAGAGGAATACTTTGTTTTCCAAGTTCTGTTCTATCAATATCTATATGGTTTAACTTAATGACCTCGCGCATTTTTTGCAGACCGTTTAAGTTCTTTTGCTTTTGTACGGTAACAAACGGGTTATTGTCAAAAAAGAGTTTTTCCCCCAATGCGTCAATAATTTCCTCTTTTGATTTGAAGTGATGATAAATCGCACCTTTAGTCAATCCTCCAAGCTCATTTACAATGTCTTGAATAGTTGTATTATCGTAGCCCTTTTCTATGAATAGCCGCTGTGATACTTCCAATATCTTTTCAACGGTTACTTCGGGATATTTATTTCTCGCCATTGAGAAACCACCTCCAGCCTTTTTTTTTTTCATTCGTTCGG